>OKCK01000019.1_pt1 | contig 98504 bp, 86 predicted proteins | sample 1614961 | NCBI WGS metagenome assembly OKCK01 (sample SAMN04436984, study PRJEB24849) | human gut metagenome | biome: human gut; feature: NICU; material: stool | host: Homo sapiens | place: USA: Saint Louis, MO | collected 2010-07-31
AATGTTAGATTTAGGTTTCACCTTGTCACCGGGCGGATCAATTTAGTCCCGCCAAGTTTGATGTAGCTCACACTTATGAACACTGGCGGCGTATGGACATTGCGTCGCTTACGGTGCCGCATGACAATGTTACCGATAACTGTTACCCGTAACATTTCCCATCAATCTCATGTGCCAGTGGAGTAACGCGATGAGCACGACAAACCATGACCATCATATTTACGTCTTAATGGGCGTATCCGGCAGCGGAAAATCTGCCGTGGCCAGCGAAGTGGCGCACCGCCTGAAAGCGGCGTTTCTGGACGGCGATTTTCTGCATCCGCGCAGCAACATTATGAAAATGGCGTCCGGCGAGCCGCTGAATGATGATGACCGCAAACCGTGGCTCAAAGCGTTGAACGACGCGGCGTTCGCGATGCAGCGCACTAATAAAGTGTCGCTGATCGTCTGCTCATCGCTGAAGAAAGATTATCGCGACCAGTTACGCGACGGTAACCCGAATCTCTCTTTCATTTATCTGAAAGGCGATTTTGAGGTGATTGAAGGGCGTCTGAAAGCGCGCAAAGGGCATTTCTTTAAGCCGCAGATGCTGGTGACCCAGTTCCAGACCCTGGAAGAACCGCAACAAGATGAGACTGACGTCATCGTAGTAGATATCGATCAGCCGCTGGAAGGCGTGGTGGAAAGCACCATCGCTGCAATCGGAGAAGGCCAGACGGCGTGAATACTCTTACATTGGTGTTAACAGCAGCCGGCTCCGTGCTGTTGCTGCTGTTTTTAGTGATGAAGGCGCGTATGCACGCCTTCGTTGCTTTGATGGTGGTGTCTTTTGGTGCAGGGCTTTTTTCCGGTATGCCGCTCGATAAGATTGCGGCGACCATGGAAAAAGGAATGGGCGGCACGCTGGGTTTTCTGGCGGTCGTGGTGGCGCTGGGCGCCATGTTCGGCAAGATCCTTCATGAAACCGGCGCAGTCGATCAGATTGCCGTCAAGATGTTGAAATCCTTCGGACACAGTAAAGCGCATTACGCCATCGGCCTCGCGGGGCTTATCTGCGCACTGCCGCTGTTCTTTGAAGTGGCGATTGTGTTGCTGATTAGCGTGGCGTTTTCTATGGCGCGCCACACCGGCACAAATTTAGTGAAGCTGGTGATCCCGCTGTTTGCGGGTGTGGCGGCGGCAGCGGCATTTTTGCTGCCCGGACCTGCGCCGATGCTGCTGGCGTCACAGATGCACGCCGATTTCGGCTGGATGATCCTGATTGGCCTGTGCGCCGCCATCCCCGGCATGCTGATTGCCGGGCCGCTGTTCGGGAACTTCATCAGTAAATACGTTGAACTGCATATTCCGGATGACATCAGCGAGCCGCATTTGGGCGAGGGCAAATTGCCGTCCTTCGGCTTTAGCCTGTCGCTGATTTTGTTGCCGCTGGTGCTGGTGGGGTTGAAAACTATTGCGGCGCGCTTTACCGCAGAAGGTTCGCGTTTGTATGAATGGCTGCAGTTTATTGGTCATCCGTTTACCGCGATCCTGATTGCCTGCCTGGTGGCGATGTACGGACTGGCGATGCGTCGCGGCATGCCGCGCGAGCGCGTGATGGAAATCTGTGGTCATGCGCTGCAACCTGCCGGGATTATTTTACTGGTGATTGGCGCAGGCGGCGTATTTAAGCAGGTGCTGGTGGATTCCGGCGTGGGTCCGGCGCTGGGCGAAGCGTTAACCGGGATGGGCCTGCCGATTGCGATTACCTGCTTTATTCTGGCGGCAGCGGTGCGCATCATTCAGGGATCTGCCACGGTTGCCTGCCTGACGGCGGTAGGCCTGGTGATGCCGGTTATCGAACAGTTGCACTACTCCGGCGCGCAGCTGGCGGCACTGTCGATTTGTATCGCGGGCGGCTCGATTGTGGTCAGCCACGTCAACGACGCCGGGTTCTGGCTGTACGGCAAGTTTACCGGCGCCACCGAAGCGCAGACGCTGAAAACCTGGACGCTCATGGAGACGATCCTCGGCACGGTTGGGGCGATTGTTGGGATGATTGCGTTTACGATGCTCTCTTAAACGCAGACCGGAATGAAGAAATGCCAGCGCTACCGCTGGCATTTTTTTGACCGGAACGTTGCTTCGCTGTGTCGCGGAATTTACTGTCCGGCTTTTTAGTGTTTTACCCTTTCATCCACGCCCGGATGCCGTCCAGGAACATCTGCGTAGACAACATAACCAGCACCAGGCCCATCAGCCTTTCCAGCGCATTCACGCCTTTCTCGCCGAGCAGACGTAAAAACAGCGATGACTGCAACAGGATCGCCACCGTGCCGCCCCAGGCGATCAGTAGCGCAATCACTAAATGCCCCATCTGATTGGGATACTGATGCGACAACAGCATCAACGTCGCCAGAATCGTGGGGCCCGCCACCAGCGGAATCGCCAGCGGGACGATAAACGGCTCTTCACCCGCAGGCAGACCGGAGGCGTTGCCTTCCTGGCTCGGGAAAATCATTTTTATCGCGATCAGAAAGAGAATAATCCCGCCGGAAATGGACACGGTTTCGGCGCGCAGATTCAGGAACGCGAGGATCTTTTCACCGGCAAACAGGAAAATAAGCATCAGCAACAGCGCGATCAGCAGTTCGCGTATCATAATCGCGCGTCGCCGCTTCGGTTCCGTGTGTTTCAGGACCGACATGAAAATCGGCAAATTGCCTAAGGGATCCATAATAAGGATCAGCAAAACGGCGGCGGAGATAATGTCATTCATGTACGTATTCCCTGTTTTCCGGGTCGAGTGCCCGCTTAAATAAGTTGCATTACTGATGATCGTGCGATCATTGATTTATTTCACTTGCGACTTTAGCTGCATTTTGTAAGGTGAAAGGATGTCCGGTTTTCCCCGGCACGCATAACACGCACATACCTCGCAGGAATGATTCGCTATGAAAAATGTTGGTTTTATCGGCTGGCGCGGAATGGTCGGCTCCGTACTCATGCAACGCATGGTCGAAGAGCGCGATTTTGACACCATTCGTCCAGTTTTCTTTTCCACTTCCCAGCTCGGGCAGGCCGCGCCTTCCTTCGGCGGCCACCAGGGCGGCGCGCTTCAGGACGCGTATTCTATCGACGCGTTAAAAGCGCTGGATATTATCGTGACGTGCCAGGGCGGCGATTATACCAACGAAATTTATCCAAAACTGCGGGAAAGTGGTTGGCAAGGATACTGGATTGACGCCGCGTCGTCGCTGCGTATGAAAGATGACGCCATCATCATTTTGGATCCGGTCAACCAGCATGTCATTACCGAGGGGTTAAACAAAGGCGTGAAGACCTTTGTCGGCGGCAACTGCACCGTGAGTCTGATGCTGATGTCGCTGGGCGGTTTGTTTGCGCAAAACCTGGTGGAGTGGGTATCCGTCGCGACCTATCAGGCCGCCTCGGGCGGCGGCGCGCGCCACATGCGCGAACTGCTGGCGCAAATGGGCCAGCTTTACAACGGCGTTGCGGGAGAACTGGCCGATCCGGCCTCCGCGATTCTGGATATCGAGCGTAAAGTCACGGCACTGACCCGCAGCGGCCAGTTGCCGGTCGATAACTTCGGCGTGCCGCTGGCGGGCAGCCTGATTCCATGGATCGACAAGCAACTGGACAATGGTCAAAGCCGCGAAGAGTGGAAAGGGCAGGCAGAAACCAACAAAATCCTCGCCACCTCCTCCATCATTCCGGTCGATGGTTTATGCGTCCGCGTCGGCGCATTACGCTGCCACAGCCAGGCTTTCACCATAAAACTGAAAAAAGATGTTTCGCTTTCGTCCATCGAAGAGATGCTGGCAACCCACAATGACTGGGTAAAAGTGGTGCCGAACGATCGCGACATCACCGTGCGTGAACTCACCCCCGCCGCCGTCACCGGTACCTTGTCTACCCCGGTTGGCCGTCTGCGTAAGCTCAATATGGGCCCTGATTATTTATCCGCCTTTACCGTTGGTGACCAGCTTTTATGGGGCGCCGCTGAGCCACTTCGGCGAATTTTGCGACAACTGGCGTAACAAAATGTCACAACAGGAGCGTACAAACGCTCCTTTTTTTTGACCCAATCAAATGAAAATGCGTTTGTTGCGATTTTTCTGATGAGTGATTTAAGACGTTGACTATGATTATTGTTCGAGTGGTTTTACACCGCAAACACGATAGGTGAGGACGTTCAGCCACAGGATGACCAGATGGCTGTGCGTTCAGGTCAAGATAAGTATCGTTCACTGACGCGCCAGTGTCAGGTGATACGCCAATAACAGGATGACGAAACCATGTCTGATCGCATCGATAGAGACGTGATTAATGCGCTGATAGCAGGCCATTTCGCGGATCCTTTTTCCGTACTGGGCATGCATAAAACGGAGGCCGGACTGGAAGTCCGGGCGCTGTTACCTGACGCCACTGAAGTGTGGGTCATTGAACCGAAAACCGGCCGCAAGGTCGGCAAGCTGGAGTGTCTCGACTCTCGCGGCTTCTTCTCCGGCGTTCTGGCTCGCCGTAAAAACCCTTTCCGCTACCAGTTGGCCGTACTGTGGCATGGTCAGCAAAACTTGATTGATGATCCGTATCGTTTTGGGCCGTTGTTGCAGGAGATGGATGCGTGGCTGCTGTCGGAAGGTACGCATTTACGTCCTTACGAATCGCTTGGCGCGCATGCTCAAACCATGGATGGCGTGACGGGAACGCGCTTTACCCTGTGGGCGCCGAATGCGCGCCGTGTTTCCGTTGTGGGACAATTTAACTACTGGGATGGACGCCGCCACCCGATGCGCTTTCGCAAAGAGAGCGGCATCTGGGAACTGTTTATCCCTGGTGCGCATAACGGCCAGCTTTACAAATTCGAGCTGATCGACGCCAACGGCAACTTGCGTATCAAAGCCGACCCGTATGCCTTCGAGTCGCAAATGCGCCCGGATACCGCCTCCATGATTTGCGGTTTACCGGAAAAAACGACGCTCACCCCCGAACGGCAGGACGCCAACAGACTGGATGCGCCTATCTCCATCTACGAAGTGCATCTGGGTTCATGGCGGCGCCATACCGATGACAACTTCTGGCTGAGCTACCGTGAGCTGGCAGAGCAGTTGGTGCCTTATGTAAAAGAGATGGGATTCACCCATATTGAACTGCTGCCGATCAGCGAACACCCGTTTGATGGCAGTTGGGGTTATCAACCGGTGGGGATGTATGCCCCGACCCGGCGTTTCGGTACGCGCGATGACTTCAAATATTTCGTCGATGCGGTTCACGACGCCGGGCTTAACATCATTCTGGACTGGGTGCCAGGGCACTTCCCAAGCGATGAGTTTGGCCTGGCAAACTTTGACGGTACGGCGCTTTACGAGCACAGCGACCCGCGTGAAGGTTATCACCAGGACTGGAATACGCTGATTTATAACTACGGTCGGCGTGAAGTCAGCAACTATCTGGTGGGCAACGCCCTGTACTGGACCGAACGTTTCGGCATTGACGCGCTGCGCGTGGATGCAGTGGCGTCGATGATTTATCGCGATTACAGCCGCGCTGACGGGCAGTGGATCCCAAATGAATTCGGCGGGCGTGAAAACCTTGAGGCCATTGAGTTCCTGCGTACCACTAACCGGGTTATGGGCGAGCAAGTGCCCGGCGCGGTGACCATGGCGGAAGAGTCCACCGATTTCCCCGGCGTGTCGCGTCCCCCTTCATCGGGCGGCCTGGGCTTCTGGTTTAAATGGAACCTTGGCTGGATGCACGACACCCTCGACTACATGAAGCTCGACCCGGTTTATCGTCAGTATCATCACGACAAAATGACGTTCGGGATGGTTTACAACTACACCGAGAACTTTGTGCTGCCGCTGTCGCACGACGAAGTGGTGCACGGTAAAAAATCCATTCTGGATCGGATGCCTGGCGACGCATGGCAAAAGTTTGCCAACCTGCGCGCTTATTACGCGTGGATGTGGGCATTCCCGGGCAAAAAACTGCTGTTTATGGGTAATGAATTCGCTCAGGGCCGCGAGTGGAATCATGACTCCAGCCTCGACTGGCATCTGCTGGAAGGGGGCGATAACTGGCACCACGGCGTCCAGCGCCTGGTCCGCGATCTGAACCAGACTTATCGCCGTCACAAAGCCCTGTATGAAATGGACTTTGACCCTTACGGCTTTGAATGGCTGGTGGTTGAAGATAAAGCCAACTCGGTGTTTGTGTTTGTCCGTCGTGACCGCGATGGCAATGAGATCATCGTCGCGGCGAACTTTACCCCGGTTCCGCGCCATGAGTACCGTTTCGGCGTTAATCAGCCGGGCCGCTGGCGCGAAGAGTTGAACAGTGACTCCATACACTATCACGGCAGTAATACCGGCAACGGCGGCACCGTGCATACCGATGCAATCCCCAGCCATGGCCGGGAGCACTCCCTGAGCATAACTATTCCGCCGCTGGCGACTATCTGGCTGGTGAGGGAAGGTGAATGAGCCTGTTGGCGACAGGAAGCCCAACGCCGCTCGGCGCGCATTTTGACGGGAAGGGCGTGAACTTCACGCTCTTTTCCGCGCACGCCGAGAAAGTGGAACTCTGCCTGTTCGACGAGGAAGGCAACGAACAACGCTTCGATATGCCCGGACGTACCGGGGATATCTGGCACGGTTATGCGCCCAATATTCATCCAGGCCAGCGCTACGGCTACCGGGTTCACGGGCCATGGCAGCCCGCAGAGGGGCACCGCTTTAATCCGGCTAAGTTATTGCTCGACCCCTGCGCGCGCGCTGTCGAAGGCGATCTTGAAGACTCGCCGCTGCTGCACGGCGGCTATCACGCTGCCGATCATCACGACAGCGCGTCGATTGCGCCAAAAGGCGTGGTGATTAAGGACGACTATGACTGGGAAGACGATAAATTGCTGGAAACGCCCTGGGGCGAAACGGTGATTTACGAGGCCCACGTCCGCGGCCTGACGCAGCTGCATCCGCGTATTCCCATGGCAATGCGCGGCACCTATAGCGCGCTCGGCCACCCGGAAATGCTGGCGTACTTTAAACGCCTTGGGATCACCGCGCTGGAATTATTGCCCGTGTCGCATTTCGCCAATGAGCCGCGGCTTCAGCGCCTGGGGTTAACCAATTACTGGGGATACAACCCGTTCGCCTTATGGTGCGTATCGCCGAGATATGCCATCAATCAGGACGTTAGCGCGGCGTTGAATGAATTTCGCGATGCCGTCAAAGCGCTCCATGGCGCTGGTATCGAAGTGATCCTCGACATTGTCCTGAACCACACGGCCGAGATCGATGAAGAAGGCCCGACCATTTCGATGCGCGGAATCGATAACCGTAGCTATTATTGGTTACAGGGCAATGGCGAGAACGAGAACTGGACCGGGTGCGGTAATACCTTGAATTTAAGCCATCCCGGCGTGGTGGATTTTGCCGTCGGCTGCCTGAAGTTTTGGGTGGAAGAGTGCCATGTCGATGGCTTCCGCTTCGATCTGGGTTCGGTGATGGGACGGACGCCGGGGTATCGGCAGGATGCGCCGCTGTTTGAGGCGATTCGGCAGGACCCGGTGTTGTCGAAAGTGAAGCTGATCGCGGAACCCTGGGATATTGGGGCGGGCGGTTATCAGGTGGGCAATTTCCCCTCGCTGTTTGCCGAGTGGAATGACCATTTCCGTGATGGCATGCGGCGCTTCTGGATACATCAGGATTTGTCTTTGGGCGATTTTGCCTGCCGGTTTGCAGGCTCAAGCGACGTGTTTCGCAACAGCAGCCGTCCGCCTTCTGCAAGCATCAACTTAATCACAGCCCACGATGGCTTTACGCTGCGCGACTGTGTGAGTTTCAACCAGAAGCACAATGAAGCCAACGGCGAAGACAATCTTGATGGAACAACCCATAACTTCAGCAACAATTATGGGTTTGAGGGGCTCGACGCGAGCCATCATATAAACGAGCGGCGGCGTGACGCGGTGCACGCGCTGCTGACGACGTTATTGCTTTCTCAGGGCACGCCGATGCTGCTGGCCGGTGATGAACACGGGCACAGCCAGCACGGCAATAACAATGCTTACTGCCAGGATAACGAGCTGACCTGGCTCGACTGGGCGCATTGCAATGACGGTTTAACGACCTTTACAGCCGCGTTAATTCACCTGCGCAAGCGGATCCCGGCGCTGACCGGGAATCGCTGGTGGGATGAAGGTGATAACAACGTGCGCTGGTTGAATCGAGAGGGACAACCTCTCAACGCTGATGAATGGCAAAGTGGACCTCGCTTATTGCAGATCCTGCTTTCTGAGCATTGGCTTATTGCGATCAATGCAACCGATGCGGTGTCAGAGATCGTCTTACCCGAAGGGGAGTGGCGTGCTATCCCCCCATTTGCCGGAGAGGATAATCCGGTAGTAATGGCTGTATGGCATGGGCCAGCGCACGGAGTGTGCGTTTTCCAAAAGTCATAATAAAAGGAGTCAGTCATGGTTAGATTTGAAAAGAACGATCCTCTGATGTTAGCGCGACAACTGCCACTAAAATCAGTCGCTTTGATTCTGGCTGGTGGCCGTGGCACACGTCTCAAAGACTTGACCACTACGCGTGCGAAACCTGCGGTCCACTTTGGTGGGAAATTCCGTATTATCGATTTTGCACTTTCCAACTGCCTGAACTCGGGCATACGCCGGATTGGCGTCATTACGCAGTATCAGTCTCATACGCTGGTACAGCATATCCAGCGCGGCTGGTCGTTTTTCAGCGAAGAGATGAATGAGTTTGTCGATTTGCTGCCTGCCCAGCAACGCGTTCACGGTGAAAACTGGTATCGCGGAACGGCGGATGCGGTCACCCAGAACCTCGATATTATTCGGCGCTATGGCGCGGAGTACATCGTCATTCTGGCCGGGGACCACATTTATAAGCAAGACTACTCACGCATGCTGATTGACCATGTGGAGAAAGGGGCGTGCTGTACCGTGGCCTGTATGCCGGTGCCAAAAGCGGAAGCGACGGCGTTTGGGGTTATTGACGTCGACGAAAATGACAAAATTATTGATTTTGTTGAAAAACCTGCCGATCCGCCGACAATGCCGAACGACCCAACCAAGTCCCTTGCCAGTATGGGGATTTATGTCTTTGACGCCGAGTATCTGTACAAACTGCTGGAAGAGGATGATAACGATCCCAATTCCAGTCACGATTTCGGCAAAGATATTCTCCCTAAATTAACGGCGGCTGGAGAGGCGTACGCGCACCCGTTCCCCCTCTCTTGCGTCCAGTCCGATCCTAATGCAGAGCCCTACTGGCGTGACGTGGGTACCCTGGAGGCATACTGGAAAGCCAACCTCGATCTTGCTTCCGTCACCCCGGAACTGGATATGTACGATCGTGACTGGCCAATCCGTACCCACATGGAACCGCTACCGCCTGCTAAATTTGTTCAGGATCGATCCGGTAGTCATGGGATGACGCTCAACTCGCTGGTATCTGGCGGATGCATTATTTCCGGCTCGGTGGTGGTGCAGTCCGTGCTGTTCCCCAGAGTGCGGGTGAATTCATTCTGTAATATTGATTCGTCAGTATTATTGCCAGATGTCTGGATTGGCCGTTCGTGCCGTCTGCGTCGCTGCATTATTGACCGTGCCTGCGTTATCCCCGAAGGTATGGTGATTGGCGAAAATGCGGAAGAAGATGCTCGCCGGTTCTATCGCTCCGAAGAAGGGATTGTTTTGGTCACGCGCGAGATGCTCAAGAAACTGGAAGGGTAATTGCGCAAGGAATAACCGCGTGGTGAGAAGCCGCGCGGTTAAATTTCGCGTTTGGCGCGCTCTTTCGCGCCGGGAAATTGAACGGGAGCCATAATGCAGGTTTTACACGTTTGTTCTGAAATGTTTCCGCTATTGAAAACGGGTGGTCTGGCGGATGTGATTGGCGCGTTGCCCGCTGCGCAGATTGCCGATGGCGTGGATACCCGCGTGCTTTTGCCCGCCTTTCCTGATATTCGACGCGGCGTCGCCGATGCGCAACAGGTCGCCCAGCGCGACACGTTTGCCGGGCCCGTCACCTTGCTGTTCGGGCATTACAACGGCGTGGGTATTTATATGATCGACGCGCCGGATTTGTACGACCGTCCGGGTAGTCCGTATCACGACACCAATCAGTTCGCTTATCCCGATAACGTCATCCGTTTTGCGCTGTTAGGCTGGGCGGGTTGTGAAATGGCGTGCGGATTCGATCCTTTCTGGAAACCGGATGTGGTGCATGCCCACGACTGGCATGCCGGTCTTGCGCCAGCGTATCTTGCCGCGCGCGGTAATCCGGCGAAGTCGGTATTTACGGTGCATAACCTGGCGTACCAGGGGCTGTTTTACGCTCACCATATGAGCGAAATCGACCTGCCGTGGTGGTTCTTCGACGTCAATGGCCTGGAATTCAACGGCCAAATCTCGTTTTTAAAAGCGGGCTTGTTCTACGCCGATCATATTACGGCGGTCAGCCCGACCTACGCCCGTGAAATCACCGAACCGCAATTTGCCTACGGTATGGAAGGCCTTCTGCAACAGCGTCATCGTGAAGGCAGGCTGTCCGGCATTCTTAACGGCGTCGATGAAAACATCTGGGATCCGTCAACCGACCTTCTCTTGTCGGCGCGATATAACCGCGATACGTTAGAAGATAAAGCAGAAAATAAACGCCAGCTGCAAATTGCGATGGGACTGAAGGTGAATGATAAGGTCCCGCTGTTTGCCGTGGTGAGCCGGCTTACCAGCCAGAAAGGTCTCGACCTGGTGCTGGAGGCGCTGCCGGGCTTGCTGGAGCAGGGCGGGCAGTTGGCGCTGCTTGGCGCGGGTGATGCGGTGTTGCAGGAAGGATTCCTTGCGGCCGCTGCCGAACATCCGGGCCAGGTAGGGGTACAGATTGGTTATCATGAGGCGTTTTCGCACCGCATCATGGGCGGCGCAGATGTGATCCTGGTGCCGAGCCGGTTTGAACCCTGCGGGTTAACGCAGCTATACGGGTTGAAATATGGCACGTTGCCATTGGTTCGCCGGACCGGCGGTTTAGCCGATACCGTAGCGGACAGCTCGCTGGAGAATTTAGCCGATGGAATGGCCAGTGGTTTCGTGTTTGAAGATAGTAATGCCTGGTCGCTGCTACGTGCGATTCGGCGTGCTTTCGTGTTGTGGTCGCGTCCATCACTTTGGCGGTTTGTTCAGCGTCAGGCGATGGCCATGGATTTTAGCTGGCACGTTGCGGCGAAGTCTTACCGCGAACTTTATCAACGCTTGATATAACTATCCAGGAATCACATGTATGAATGCACCCTTTTCCTATTCATCCCCCACAGTCAGCGTGGAGGCGCTAAAGCATTCCATTGCTTATAAGCTGATGTTTACCATTGGTAAAGATCCGGCTATCGCCAATAAACACGAATGGCTGAACGCGACATTGTTTGCGGTCAGGGACCGTCTGGTAGAGCGCTGGTTGCGCTCTAACCGGGCCCAACTTTCCCAGGAAATGCGCCAGGTTTATTACTTGTCGATGGAGTTTCTGATTGGCCGTACGCTCTCTAATGCGCTGCTGTCGTTGGGTATTTATGATGACGTTAAAGACGCGCTGGATGAGATGGGGCTTGACCTGGAAGAGCTCATTGATGAAGAAAACGACCCCGGCCTCGGAAACGGCGGCCTGGGGCGTCTTGCCGCGTGTTTCCTGGATTCGCTGGCGACCTTAGGCTTGCCGGGCCGTGGCTACGGTATTCGCTACGACTACGGTATGTTCCGGCAAAACATCGTCGACGGGCGTCAAAAAGAGTCCCCGGATTACTGGCTGGAATACGGCAACCCGTGGGAATTTAAACGCCACAATACGCGTTATAAAGTCCGCTTCGGCGGCCGCATTCAGCAGGAAGGCAAGAAAACCCGCTGGGTAGAAACCGAAGAAATTCTGGCGGTGGCCTACGATCAGATCGTCCCCGGTTATGATACTGATGCCACCAACACACTGCGTTTATGGAATGCCCAGGCGAGTAGCGAAATCAATCTGGGTAAATTCAACCAGGGCGACTACTTCGCGGCGGTGGAAGATAAAAACCACTCGGAAAACGTCTCCCGCGTCTTGTATCCCGATGATTCAACGTATTCCGGGCGTGAACTGCGTTTGCGTCAGGAGTACTTCCTGGTGTCGGCGACGATCCAGGATATTCTGAGCCGCCATTATCAGATGCATAAAACCTATGCCAATCTGGCGGATAAAATCGCGATTCACCTGAACGATACCCATCCGGTCTTGTCGATTCCTGAGCTTATGCGTCTGCTGATCGATGAACATAAGTTCGGCTGGGATGAAGCGTTTGAAGTCACTTGCCAGGTGTTCTCGTACACCAACCATACGTTGATGAGCGAGGCGCTGGAAAGCTGGCCGGTCGATATGTTAGGGAAAATCCTGCCGCGCCATCTGCAAATTATCTTCGAGATTAACGACTACTTCCTGAAAACCGTTCAGGAGCAGTATCCGAACGATACCGCGCTGTTGAGCCGCACCTCCATTATCGACGAGTCCAACGGGCGTAAAGTGCGTATGGCGTGGCTGGCGGTGGTGGTCAGCCATAAGGTCAATGGTGTATCAGAACTCCACTCCAACCTGATGGTGCAATCGCTGTTCGCGGATTTCGCACGAATTTTCCCGATGCGTTTTTGCAACGTCACTAACGGCGTGACGCCAAGGCGCTGGCTGGCGCTGGCGAACCCGGCGCTCTCAAAAGTGCTGGATGATAATATTGGTCGTAACTGGCGCACCGATTTAAGCCAGTTAAGCGAGCTGAAGCAGCATATCGACTACCCGCTGGTAAATCAGGCGGTGCGTCAGGCCAAGCTCGATAACAAAAAGCGTCTGGCGATTTATATTGCCCAGCAGATGGGTGTGGTGGTGAATCCGAAGGCGCTGTTTGATGTGCAGATCAAGCGTATTCATGAATACAAGCGCCAGCTGATGAATGTCCTGCACGTCATCACTCGCTATAACCGCATTAAAGCCGATCCCACCGCTGACTGGGTGCCGCGTGTGAATATTTTTGCCGGTAAAGCCGCCTCGGCGTACTACATGGCAAAACACATTATTCATCTGATCAACGACGTGGCCGGGGTGATCAACAACGATCCCGACGTACGCGATCACCTGAAAGTGGTGTTTATCCCCAACTACAGCGTGAGCCTGGCGCAACTGATCATTCCGGCGGCGGATCTCTCTGAGCAGATTTCTCTTGCCGGTACTGAAGCCTCAGGCACCAGTAATATGAAATTTGCCCTCAACGGCGCGCTGACTATCGGCACGCTGGACGGCGCGAATGTCGAGATGCTGGATCATGTGGGGGCGGAGAATATGTTTATCTTCGGCAACACGGCGGAACAGGTCGAACAGTTACGCCGTGACGGTTATAAACCCCGTGACTACTATGAGCAGGATGAAGAACTGCATCTGGCGTTAACCCAGATTGGTACCGGTGTATTCAGCCCGACTGAAGTGGGACGCTATCGCGACCTGGTGGATTCCCTGATTAACTTTGGCGATCACTATCAGGTGCTGGCGGATTACCGTAGCTACGTAGACACCCAGGATAAAGTGGATGAGCTGTACCGCCAGCCGGAAGCCTGGTCGACCTGCGCGATGCAGAATATCGCCAATATGGGGTACTTCTCTTCAGACCGGACGATTCAGGAGTACGCGGAAAACATCTGGCATATCAAACCGGTTCGTCTGTAGCCTGTAAGGCAGCCACAATAAAAAACGGCGGAGAGAAGCTCCGCCGTTTTTATTTATGATGCCAGTGACAGCTCGTGGCGAGTGTTTTTCGTCAGCCACAGGGCTACGCGGGATTGCTGTTCCGCATCCAGCCACATGCCCAGCTTGGTACGACGCCACAGCGCATCATCCAGACGGCGTACCCACTCGTGCTCTACCAGATAACGCAGCTCGGCTTCGTACAGCTCATGACCGAAATCTTCGCCCAGCTCCTCAATGCTGCTGCTGGTGCCCAGAATCAGTTCACTGTTCGAACCGTAAGTACGGGCGTAGTGGCGCGCAAGCGATTCGCTGATAAACGGATAGCGACGACGCAGCTTCGCGGCGTAATCATCGCGGTCACCGTTCAGTTCCCCGCCAGGCAGAATACAGTTCTTCGTCCACGCCGGTCCCATTGAAGGGTAGTAATTCCCCAGTTTTTCCAGCGCGTGTTCTGCCAGCTTACGGTAAGTCGTCAGCTTGCCGCCAAACACGGACAGCAGTGGGGCCTTGCCGTTTTCATCATGAATATCGAGCGTGTAGTCGCGGGTGATGGCCTGCGGCGAGTCGGATTCGTCATCGCACAGCGGACGCACCCCGGAGTAAGTCCACACCACATCTTCACGGCTGAGCTGCTTTTTGAAGTGCAGGTTGTAGACCTTCAGCAGATAGCTGATTTCGCTTTCATCAATCGCCACCTGTTTCGGGTCGCCGTTGTACTCCACATCCGTGGTACCGATAATGGAGAATTCATCCATCCACGGGATCACGAACACAATACGCTTATCTTCGTTTTGCAGAATATAAGCCTGCTTCTGCTGATGAACGCGCGGCACCACAATATGGCTGCCCTTGATCAGGCGAATGCCATAAGGCGAAGGCAGGTGTAAACCGTCGTCAAAGAAGTTTTTCACCCACGGGCCGGTCGCGTTGACCAGGCCACGTGCCTGCCAGGTATAGGTTTTACCGGTGTCGATATCCTGCGCTTCCACAATCCACATACCATTTTCGCGGCGGGCTGAGGTCGCTCTGGTGCGGGTCATCACTTCGCCGCCTTTTTTCACCACCATTTGCGCGTTGGCAAGCACCAGGCGCGCATCGTCCACCCAGCAGTCGGAATATTCGAATCCGCGCACGATTTCCGGTTTCAGCACCGAGTCCGCGCCAAAACGCAAACCATGGGAGCGTGGCAGGCTGGTGCGCTTGCCGAGATTATCGTACATAAACAATCCGGCGCGGATCATCCACGCGGGACGTAAATGCGGGCGGTGCGGAAGACGGAAGCGCATCGGGAACGCGATGTGCGGCGCCATCTTAAGCAGCACTTCACGCTCTGCCAGCGCTTCGCTAACCAGGCGGAATTCGTAATGCTCAAGATAGCGCAAACCGCCATGTATGAGTTTTGAACTGGCGGATGACGTGGCACAGGCCAAATCCTGCGCTTCCAGCATCAGCACCGATAAACCGCGCCCCGCAGCATCCACCGCAATGCCTGCGCCGTTAATGCCTCCGCCTATCACAATCAGATCTTTGGTTTCCATGCTAGCCTCTTGCACTTTCGTTAAAGCTCAAAAATGTTCGTTATCGCTCATAATAGCAAAAGTTGCGGTCGTTTGGTAACAAGAAAAAAACAATTTCGCGTGATACACATAACAATATGGCGCGTTGGGCAGCTCAACACGTACACTTAAACGGTAAGACTGTCTTTACCGGCCCGCGACCGGGTTTTGTGATTAATTGAAGAGAATGAGAGCGACCATGGAAAACTTTGAATGTATTGGCGTTGAAGAAGCGCACCAGAAGATGCAACGCGGCGCTGCCGTGCTGGTGGATATCCGCGATCCGCAAAGTTATGCGATTGGTCATGCGCCAGGCGCGTTTCATTTAACCAACGACACGTTGATTAATTTTATGCAGCAAACGGATTTCGACACGCCGGTCATGGTGATGTGTTATCACGGCAACAGCAGCAAAGGGGCAGCGCAGTATTTACTCCAGCAGGGGTATGAAAATGTCTATAGCGTGGATGGCGGTTTTGATGCCTGGCACCGGCATTTTCCCGCGGAAGTCGCCTGTCAGCGCGATTAATTAACCTATATACTCCCTTTCTTTGTGTGGAAAACGGCACCTACTGATGGTACTGATTACTTCTTTTGCCAATCCGCGTATGGCCCAGGCGTTCGTGGATTACATGGCCACGCAGGGCGTTGTGTTGACCGTCCAGCAGCACGACCGTACCGATGTCTGGTTGGCCGACGATCGGCAGGCGGAACGGGTGCAGGCTGAGCTGGCGCTATTCCTTGAAGACCCTAACGACCCGCGCTATCTGGCCGCAAGCTGGACCACCGGCCATACCAATAGCGGCCTGCATTATCGCCGCTTCCCGTTTATGGCGACGCTGCGCGAGCGCGCCGGTCCCTTCACTATTGGGCTGGCGGCTGTCTGTATCGCCGTGTATATCCTGATGCTGACGTTAGGCGATCAGGCAGTCATGATTTGGCTCGCCTGGCCTTACGATCCCAGTCTGGATTTCGAATTCTGGCGCTATTTCACCCATGCGTTACTGCATTTCTCCGTCATGCATATCACCTTTAATTTGTTGTGGTGGTGGTATCTTGGCGGGCCGGTAGAAAAACGCCTGGGCAGCGGCAAACTCATCGTATTGACCGCCATCGCCGCATTGCTAAGCGGCTTCGTTCAGCATAAATTCAGCGGTGCCTGGTTTGGCGGTTTATCCGGCGTGGTTTACGCGCTTATGGGTTACGTCTGGTTGCGCGGCGAGCGCGATCCCGAAAGCGGCATCGTTATGCCGCGAGGTTTGATGGTTTTTGCATTGCTGTGGCTGGTGGCAGGTTGGTTTGATCTGTTTGGGATGTCGATTGCTAACGCCGCGCACGTCACAGGGTTGCTGGTAGGCCTGGCGATGGCGTTCGTGGACTGCCTTAATTTGCGAAAACGAACATAATGCAGTGCGAAGGTCAGGAGAAAAGAGTGAAGCAAACACAGCGTCATGACGCCATTATTGAACTGGTAAAAAAGCAAGGGTATGTCAGCACCGAAGAGCTGGTAGAGCATTTTTCCGTCAGTCCGCAGACCATTCGCCGGGATTTAAACGACCTGGCCGAGCAGAGCATGATTTTGCGCCATCACGGCGGCGCGGCATTGCCGTCGAGTTCGGTCAATACCTCATGGCACGATCGTAAAGCCACCCAAACCATGGAAAAGGCGCGTATCGCTGAACGTGTCGCCAGCCAAATCCCTAATGGCGCGACGCTGTTTATCGATATCGGCACCACGCCGGAAGCGGTGGCCCACGCGCTGCTCAATCATGAGAATTTGCGTATTGTGACCAACAACCTCAACGTCGCCAATACGCTGATGGTTAAAGACGATTTCCGTATCATTCTGGCTGGCGGTGAGCTTCGCAGCCGCGACGGCGGTATTATTGGCGAGGCGACCCTCGACTTCATTTCCCAATTCCGTCTCGATTTCGGCATTCTTGGCATTAGCGGCATCGACAGCGACGGCTCGCTGCTGGAATTCGACTATCACGAAGTGCGCACCAAGCGGGCGATTATCGAAAACTCGCGGCACGTGATGCTGGTGGTGGATCACTCCAAATTTGGTCGTAACGCCATGGTGAATTTAGGCAGCATTAGCCTGGTGGACGCCGTGTATACGGATACCGCGCCACCCGCGGGCGTGTTGCAGGTTATCCGCGAGCATAATATCCAGCTGGAATTGTGTTAATCGCACCCGGCGGACAGTGTACGCCGCCGGTTTCCTGTCCTATACCCCATACCCCATCATTTTGAGCAGCTGCTGCGCGTGTTGAACCGCCGCCTGGCGATGCGCAACGCCCAGTTTCTGATACAAATTACGGATATGCGTTTTGATGGTTGTTGCCGCCACGTCCAGCTCGCCAGCGATCTGCTCGTTACTGTAGCCCGAATAAATCAGCCCCAGTACCTGCCATTCGCGCTGGGTCAGTGGGCTGGTGCGGATCAGTTCCGGCACTTCGGGATGCGTTAACAGGCGGTTGACGAAACCTTCGTCGAAATGGGCGAACTTATGGCGATGATGCTGGTTAATTTCGCGCAAAATCAGCTGGGCGCGATGCTGTTCCAGCTCCGGTAAGGTATTAAGTTGAATTAACTGACGCAGTTGTTGCGCCATGGCTTCGCCTTCAATCACAAAATGGCTGACGAAACCGGTGCGGTTGGAGAGCGTGAGCGCTTCCAGCAACACGCGCTGGGCGTCGCTCTTACGGCCTGACTGCCAGTACAACTGATTCAGCAACAGCAGGTTACGGTTGATATCGCTCATCAAACGCAGGCTACGCGCGTTCTCATTCAGTTCTTCCAGCACCATCTCCGCCGGATCGAAGTCCCCCAGCAGGATTTGCGCTCTGGCAATATTGCGCCACTGGCTTTGCAGGAAATGGTTGTCCGCCGAGCCGGGTTTAGGGGTCTGGCGTAGCCAGTTAGCAGCGGCGGCTTTATCGCCGGTCATCTGCCAGTAAATGACCCGTACCTTGTCGGCGTTTGAAACCCAGTCGCTGTGATAAGGACCATTGCCCAGCAGGTTTTCCAGACGGTTCAGATGGCTGCGGGCGTTGTCGAGCGCACCGCGCGCCAGTGAACACTGCACCAGCAACACCAGACATTGCAGTTGTTGCTGCGGCTGATAATTCGCCAGCACGTCAATACCCTGACGCGCGCACGTTTCCGCTTCATCAAGACGCGCCCAGGCCCACAGTAACTGGGCGCGGATACGCAGTAAAAACTCATGCAGCGGCAGTTGTTCCAGGTGCTGTTCGCGGATCAGGGTAAAGGCTTTATCCTGCGTTTCCCAGGCGGCCTGAAGAAAGCCCTGGGCAAAAAGAATTTCGCTCTGCTGGATCAGGCTCCACAGGGCGTAATGCCAGACATCATGGCGTCTGGCCATCATTTCGGTTTGCTGCATCACTGCCAGCGACTGGCTGAGTTCGCCTTTACAGTGCAGGACTTCGCCGTGAACCGACGTGGCGACAATGCGGCTATAAAAACTGGCCAGCGGCAGGGTATCCAGCGCAATGATGGAGAGCCGTTCCGCTTCCTGGGCATCGCCGTGGTTAATCGCCACCTGGGCGCGCAACGCGTTGAACTCGCCCTGGAGCGTGTCGTCCATCACACCGTTCATTTCCTGTTCGGCGCGAGCGAGCAGCGTATTTACCTCACCATAGCGGTGCTGGCTTTGCATCAGCCAGGCCTGTAACAGCACCAGTTTCGGGTTTGCCAGCAGGCTTTCCCACGGGAGCGCTTTCAGGGAATCTTCCAGCAGCGTAAGTTCGCTGTGATTGAACAGACTCCAGGCGTGGTTAAGCAGGATATCGCGCAGCATCGCGGAATCGCCCGCTGCAAGCGCGTGGTGGATAGCTTCGCCGGGGAAGCCCTGCGCCATCCAGCCTTCAGCCGCGGCGCGATGGATTTCCGGCAGTTGGGTCGCCAGTTCCCACTGGCAGCGCTGGCGTAAAAAATTGCCGAACAGCGGATGGTAGCTGAACCATTCGCCGTTATCGTCCATGCGTTGTAAAAACAATCCCTGCCGCTCGATTTCCTCAAGCCGCATCTGGCCGTTTTCTTCGCCGGTGACGCGGACGATCAGGGCATCGTTCATTGAGCGCAGCAGGGCGCTTTTCAGTAAAAACATCCGCACGTCCACATCGATATTATCCAGGACTTCATCGACCAGATAATCGGAAAGGTGGCTGGCATTGATGCCTGCCAGACGGCGAGCGGACTGGTGAGCAGAGGTATTATTCTGACGTGCGGAGAGCGCGATAAGCTGCAATGCCGTGGCCCAACCGGCGACGTCATCGCACATTTTGCTGCTCTCAGCGGGTTCGATAGGCGCGTTCAGGCGGCAATCAAAAAATTGCTTGGCTTCCTGATGATTGAATGCCAGTTGCTGGCTGCCGATTTCCAGAAGCTGGTCGCGCACGCGCAGGTTTGCGATGCCAAGCTGCGGTAAATTACGCGACAACACCACCAGACTGACGTTTTCAGGCTGATGGCGCAGGAAAAAACGCATGGCTTCATGAATAACCGGGTTGGTGATCAAATGGTAATCATCAATTACCAGATAGAGCGGTTTCTCCCAGTCAGCCAGTTCGATAAACAGTTGTGCGAAAAGGGAATTCAGGCTGGCATATTGACGCTTTTGCGCCATGACTTCGCTGGTGGGGCAGTGGCCGCCAGTGGCTTGCTGGATCGCCGCGATCAAATAGATAGCAAAGCGCTCCTGCTGATTATCCCCCTCATCAAGAGAAAACCATCCAAGGTTTTGTTTCCCAGCCGCCCATTGTGAAACCAGCGTTGTTTTGCCGTATCCAGCGGGGCTGGTGACCAGGGCCAGTCGGTAGTGATGAGCGCTGGTTAATCTCGCCAGTAAGCGCTCGCGTAGAACTGTGTTTTCCAGGCGAACCGGGCGACTTAATTTAGACGGTATCAACATAGATTGTCACTTCACTGTGTGGGATCCAGGCCGAATGATTTATTTTGCGCCTCGTAATTAATAATCGCAGATAGGGTCGGACACCCTAAGAAGTATTGCAAGTTATGTCGATTTTAGAAGTGGGTAAAGTTGCACTAAGTCACATTTCGATAACTATTATGAATACCCGTTACGACTTTCGGGTGAGACGAGGCGCGGGTTGCAGCGGATTTCGCGATCACCATCCCGTTTTTTGGGACTTATCGCTAATGTAAATATTCATTTGATGGATTAAGAGACGGAAAACACGAACGTTTTGTCGATTTTACTGAACATAAGCGTAACAGAAAGGGGCAGCAAAATAATTTGAGATTGTGTTGAGTGTACAGGATCACATTTTTGCCTACTCCCCGCTACTCCTCCCTGTCTAATCCCCGCCAGGATGAGGAATTCGTGATGGCTGCCAGGCACACTATTGCTAATGCCAATACTTTTCTACAGGACCCTTTTTGCTATGTCGCAGACGACGTTTGACAACATCCAGTTTGAGGCTGCCCTGACGCGTCAGTGGCAACGTTTTGGTTTATCTGCCGCCAGCGAAATGACTTCGCGCCAGTGGTGGCACGCGGTGAGCGCCGCGCTGGCGGAAATGCTGCGCGCCCAGCCGCGGGTTGAGCCTGAAACGGCCCAGCGTCATGTTAACTACATCTCCATGGAATTTTTGATTGGCCGTCTTACCGGCAACAACCTGCTGAACCTGGGCTGGTATCAGGCGGTCAGCGACGTGCTGGCAAAACACGATGTCAATCTAACCGACTTACTGGAAGCGGAAACCGATCCGGCGTTGGGCAACGGTGGCCTTGGCCGTCTGGCAGCGTGTTTCCTCGATTCCATGGCAACGGTCGGCCAGGCGGCCACCGGCTATGGTCTGAACTATCAGTATGGTCTGTTCCGCCAGTCTTTTGACGATGGCCGGCAGATGGAAGCGCCGGATAACTGGCATCGCGAAAGCTACCCGTGGTTCAGCCATAACGAGGCGCTGGATGTGCAGGTGGGCATTGGCGGTAAAATGGTGAAACACGGCAATCGCCAGGTTTGGGAACCGGGCTTTATCATTACCGGCCAGGCATGGGATTTGCCGGTGCTCGGTTACCAGAACGGCGTAGCGCAACCGCTGCGTTTATGGCAGGCCACTCACGCCCATCCGTTTAATCTCACCAAATTCAATGATGGCGACTTTCTGCGTGCCGAACAGCAGGGCATTGATGCGGAAAAACTCACCAAAGTTCTCTATCCGAACGACAACCATCAGGCGGGTAAGAAGCTGCGTCTGATGCAGCAGTATTTCCAGTGCGCATGTTCTGTCGCTGATATTCTGCGCCGCCATCACTACCTGGGCCGTGATATTGCCCGCCTGGCTGATTACGAAGTCATTCAGCTTAACGACACCCATCCGACCATCGCTATCCCGGAGCTGCTGCGCGTATTGATTGACGAGCACCAGATGAGCTGGGATGACGCCTGGGCTATCACCAGTAAAACTTTCGCTTACACTAACCATACGCTGATGCCTGAAGCGCTGGAGTGCTGGGACGAGCGACTGATCCGCACTCTGCTGCCGCGCCACATGCAAATCATCAAAGAGATTAACGCGCGCTTTAAAGTGTTGGTGGACAAAACCTGGCCGGGTGATGATGCGGTTTGGGCCAAACTGGCCGTGGTTTACGACAAACACGTACGCATGGCGAACCTGTGCGTAGTGAGCGGCTTTGCCGTTAACGGCGTGGCGGCGCTGCACTCCGATTTGGTGGTGAAAGACCTGTTCCCGGAATATCACCAGCTGTGGCCGAATAAATTCCACAATGTGACCAACGGCATTACGCCGCGTCGCTGGATCAAACAGTGCAACCCGGAACTGGCGGCGCTTATCGATAAAACGCTGAACAAAGAGTGGGTTAACGATTTAGACGCGCTGGCGGATCTGGAAAAATATGCCGACGACGCCGAATTCCGTAAGGAATACCGCGCCATCAAACAGCGCAACAAGGTAAAACTGGCCGCGTTCGTCAAAGCGCGCACCGGCATTGAAATCAACCCGAACGCGCTGTTCGATATCCAGATTAAACGCCTGCATGAATACAAACGCCAACACCTGAATCTGTTGCAGATTCTGGCGATGTACAAAGACATTCGTGAAAACCCGAAAGCCGACCGCGTGCCGCGTGTCTTCCTGTTCGGTGCCAAAGCCGCGCCGGGGTATTACCTGGCGAAGAACATCATTTACGCGATCAACAAAGTGGCTGACGCGATCAATAACGATCCGCTGGTGGGCGACAAACTGAAAGTGGTATTCCTGCCGGACTACTGCGTCTCTGCGGCAGAGAAAATGATCCCGGCGGCGGACATCTCCGAGCAGATCTCGACCGCCGGTAAAGAAGCTTCCGGCACCGGTAATATGAAGCTGGCGCTGAATGGCGCACTGACCGTCGGTACGCTGGACGGCGCGAACGTCGAGATTGCCGAAAAAGTGGGCGAAGAGAATATTTTCATCTTTGGCCTGACGGTGGATGAAGTCAAAACACTGAAAGCGAAAGGCTACGATCCGGTTAAATGGCGTAAGAAAGACAAGCTGCTGGATGCAGTGTTAAAAGAGCTGGAATCAGGCATTTACGCCGGTGGGGATAAGCATGCGTTCGATCCGATGCTGCAAAGTATTGGCAAAGCGGGCCGCGATCCTTACCTGCTGATGGCGGACTTCGCCTCCTACGTGGCGGCGCAAAAACAGGCGGATTTATTGTACCGCGACCAGGAAGCCTGGACGCGAGCTGCTATCCTGAATACCGCGCGTTGCGGCATGTTTAGCTCTGACCGCTCGATTCGCGACTATCAGACTCGTATTTGGCAGGCCAAACGTTAAGGATATGCCATGGATAAACGCCTGAACACTGCCGCCCTTGAGGCGGGTATTAGCGCTAACTATATTAATGCTCACGGCAAAGCTCAGGCGATTGGCGCTGAAACCAAGCGCCGTTTGCTGGATGCGATGAACCGCGTTCAACCGGCTAAAAAATCTGCCGCCGCGCCGATCCCGGGTGTGAAAGTCCTGCGTGCCAGCACACGTATGACGCTGACGCTGGATGGCAAAGGGGAATATGACTGGTTGCTGATAACAGAAGCGGGCAAGCAGCATACGGGAAGCGCCACCGGCGGCGAGAGTCTGCGGCTTCCCGCCAGGCTGCCGCACGGTTATCACTCCCTGATCCTGAAGCAAAAATCGCAGCAGTGGGAGTGCCGCTTAATTGTCGCGCCGAAACGCTGCTTTGAACCGGAAACCATCGTTAACGGCGAGAAAATCTGGGGCGCCTGCGTGCAGTTGTATACCCTGCGCTCCCGGACTAACTGGGGGATCGGCGACTTCGGCGATTTAAAACGGATGCTGGTGTCGGTGGCGCAGCGGGGCGGCAGTTTTATCGGCCTGAACCCTATTCATGCGCTGTATCCTGCCAACCCGGAAAGCGCCAGTCCTTACAGCCCCTCTTCGCGTCGCTGGATGAATGTCATCTATATCGACGTGAATGCGGTTGAAGATTTCCAGCAAAGCGAAGCAGCGCGTGCCTGGTGGGAAATGCCCAGTACGCAGCAGTCCCTTAACGTGGCACGCGATGCGGACTGGGTGGATTATTCCACGGTCACGGCGCTCAAAATGGCTGGTCTCCAGTTAGCCTGGCAGCAGTTCTCTCTGCGCGATAACGATGACGAGCAGGTGCGTGCGTTTCGTGATTTTGTCGACAGCGAGGGCGAGAGCCTCTACTGGCAGGCGGCATTCGATGCGTTGCATGCCCGGCAGGTAAAAGAAGATGAGCAGCGTTGGGGCTGGCCTGCATGGCCTGAAGAGTACCAGTCTACCGACAGCCCGCAGGTCAAAGCCTTCTGTGAAGAAAACGCTGACGACATCAATTTTTACCTCTGGCTGCAATGGCTGGCCTGGAAACAGTTCGCCGAATGTTGGCAAACCTGCCAGCAGCACGGAATGCCTGTCGGCCTGTACCGCGATCTGGCGGTGGGCGTGGCGGAAGGCGGGGCGGAAACCTGGTGCGACCGCGAACTCTATTGCCTGAAAGCGTCAGTTGGCGCGCCGCCGGATATTCTGGGGCCGCTCGGTCAAAACTGGGGTTTACCGCCAATGGACCCGCATGTGATGACGGCTCGCGGTTATGAGCCGTTTATCCAGTTGCTGCGCGCCAATATGAAAAATTGCGGCGCATTGCGCATCGATCACGTGATGTCGCTGCTGCGCCTGTGGTGGATTCCGTACGGCGAAACCGCGGATCAAGGCGCATATGTGCAGTATCCGGTGGATGACTTGTTGGCGATCCTCGCACTGGAAAGCGAACGTCACCAGTGCATGGTGATTGGCGAAGACCTGGGTACCGTGCCGGTAGAGATTGTTGGGAAGCTGCGCCAGAACGGCGTCTATTCCTACAAAGTGCTCTATTTCGAGAACGACTCCCGTAAGCACTATCGTGCGCCTCAGGCATGGCCTGAGCAGGCGATGGCCGTGGCGACAACGCACGATTTGCCGACGTTGCGCGGTTACTGGGAAAGCGGCGATCTGACGCTGGGTAAAACCCTTGGCCTTTACCCGGATGAAATTGTCCTGCGCGGATTGTATGAAGATCGTGAACGGGCAAAGCAGGGGCTGCTGGATGCGCTGCATCAGTACAACTGCCTGCCGAAACGCGTGGGGCGTAAAGCCCGGGGAATGAAAATGACCCCGTTGCTCAACCGGGGAATGCAGCGTTATATCGCCGATACGCATTGCGCCTTGCTGGGCTTACAGCCGGAAGACTGGCTGGATATGGCGGACCCGGTCAACATTCCCGGCACCAGCTATCAGTACAAAAACTGGCGGCGTAAGTTATCCGCACCGCTGGAAAAAATGTTTGCTGATGAAGGCGTTAACAAGTTGATTAAAGACCTGGATAAGCGACGCCGCGCCGCATCCCGCAAGCACGTAAAAGCGAACGCTCGCTAACGGTTCGCACAGAAAAAAGGCGCTGAATTATCAGCGCCTTTTTATTGCGGTCGGCAAATTAATAGTACGAGTGCTCACCGCGCTGGTGTTCCGTCAGGTCGCGAACGCCTTTCAGTTCCGGGAACTCGTTAAGCAACTGCTTCTCGATCCCTTCTTTCAGCGTCACATCCACCATGGAACAACCGTTACAGCCGCCGCCAAACTGCAGGATGGCGAAGCCTTCGTCGGTGATTTCCATCAGCGATACACGGCCGCCGTGACCAGCCAGTTGCGGGTTGATCTGCGATTGCAGCAGATATTCCACGCGTTCCATTAACGGGGCATCGTCGGAGACTTTGCGCATTTTGGCGTTTGGCGCTTTCAGCGTCAGCTGGGAGCCTAACTGATCGGTGACGAAGTCGATTTCCGCGTCTTCCAGATACGGAGCGCTCAGCTCATCCACATAGGCGGTGAGATGTTCAAACGTCAGCGCCGTGTCGCTCGCTTCAACCGCGTCAGGCGGGCAGTAGGACACGCCGCATTCTGCGTTAGGCGTACCGGGATTAATCACAAACACGCGGATTTGGGTGCCTTCTTCCTGATTAGCCAGAAGTTTGACAAAGTGTGCCTGGGCAGCATCGGAAATACGAATCATAGCAATGGCCTAATAGTTGACTATTTTACCTGGTTATAATACGCCCATCATCGAGGGTCTACAAGGTTCGACACAGGCACCATACCTGGACAGTCGCCGCGCCATGGCGATGCAAGAGTTTGGCCATTTCGCCAACCGTACTGCCCGTTGTGACGACGTCATCCACAATAACGATATGGAGATCCCTCACCGGTAATTCAAGGCGAAAAGCGGCGCGCAGATTCTTTTTGCGCAAACGGGCGCTGAGATGATGCTGGACTGGCGTACTTCTGATGCGCCGCAGCACCCGATCGTCGTAGCGGCAGCCCAGCCAGCGGGCCAGAGGTTTCGCGAGTAAGGCGCTCTGATTAAAGCCGCGATGCCAGGCGCGTCGTCGGTGCAGCGGCACGCCGATAACCAAATCCGGCCGGGGAAAGGCTTGTTCCCGCAGCGCCTCCCGCGCCCGTAACAGCATCAGCCGCGCCAGAGGTTTCGCGAGGGCGGTCTGGCGGTGAAATTTCAATGCCTGTACCAGCGCGCTCAATGGCTGACAATAATCCGTCACATACAGCAGACGCTCCCACGCTGGCGGCTTGTGTAAACACCGGCCACAGGGCATCGTCGTGACCACCGCAGGCAAACCGCAAACGGGGCAAGCGGGCGGTGGGGCGGGGAGAGCCGCCACGCAACGGGAGCAGAGTCCCCAATGGGAGAGCGCGAGCGGCATCCCGCATAGCCAACACAAGGCGGGTACTGTTAGCATCATGGTCTTCCTGACAAAAAAGAGACTTTAACCAATGAATGACATCTGGTGGCAGACCCGGGGAGAGGGAAATGTTCATCTTGTGCTGTTGCACGGATGGGGCCTGAACGCCGGGGTGTGGGATTGCATTACCCAACAACTTGCTTCGCAATTTACGCTGCATCTCGTGGACCTGCCGGGGTATGGCCGCAGCGGCGGTTTTGGCGCGATGGACCTCGACGCCATGGCGCAATGTGTTTTGCGTCAGGCGCCTGATCGCGCGATATGGCTCGGCTGGAGCCTGGGCGGGCTGGTTGCGAGCCAAATCGCGTTAACGCATCCGGAGCGGGTCGAGGCGCTGGTGACCGTGGCATCCTCCCCCTGTTTCAGTGCGCACGAAGAAGAGCAATGGCCGGGGATTAAACCCGCCGTGCTGGCGGGTTTTCAGCGGCAATTAAGTGAAGACTTTCAGCGTACCGTCGAGCGCTTTCTGGCGCTGCAAACCCTGGGCACGGAAAGCGCCCGCCAGGATGCGCGCCGACTCAAAGCGATTGTTCTGGATGCCCCAGTGCCCTCTGTTGACGTGTTAAATGGTGGGCTGGAGATCCTCCGGACGGCGGATTTACGCGCCGGGCTGGACGGTCTGCGCCTGCCATTCTGGCGGCTGTACGGGCGGCTGGACGGGCTGGTGCCGCGTCGCGTCGCCGGTTTACTGGATACGCGTTATCCGCAAAGTCCGTCTCTGATGTTTGATAAAGCGGCCCATGCGCCGTTTATCTCGCATCCTGATGAATTTTGTGAAAGTTTACTGCGGATCCGTCATTGCCTGGAAAATAACCGGAACCCAAGCGATACTTAGAATGTGATTGCCCTCACGGGCGATTTTATTCTTTGACGCCGGCTGTCTGCCGCCTGGCATCAAAATTAAAACCTTTCTAAGGAGTGTAACGCTATGAAACTTGTCACTGGCATGGTTACTTCTTTGATTATTGGTTCAATTTCCTTTGGTGTTTTCGCTGCTAAAGAACTTGAAAAAGATAAAGTTGCCGGCATGAATTTGACAAAAATTGGTACGATTTCATCAAGTGATGGAACTTCGCCAATGGATGCCAAACACGAATTGTCGAAAAAAGCGGATGAAATGGGCGGGACTTATTACGTCATTACCAGCGATGAAAAGAAAAGTGAGGATGTCCAGGCAACGGCGGACGTGTATAAATAATGAAAAAGGCGGGGGAACCCGCCTTTTTAAGTGCCACTGCTTTTCTTTTTTTGCTATTGAAGCGTCCAGAACGTTTTTTGGCAAGCATTTCCTTCAGGGCAGCGTTTACAACTGCCTGATAAACACCCACTCAAATCTTCCGTTACGCGTTTAATACGGCCCATTGCTTCCAGGCGCGCCAGCATCGCGTTAATCAACGGAAGCGGGGTGGCGAGCCGTTCGCTCATCCGGCTGGCTTCCATACGTCCTTGCAGCGCCAGCAAATCACGCACTTCAATTAACGTCGCCATATTTTACCTCAATGACAGGAACCGGAGGTGGCTTCACAACAGACTTCGCCAGCCTGGCGACGGCCTAACACGCCGGGATCGATGCGGCTACGGGCACGACGCAGCAGGCTCAGCACCAGTATGTTGAACAGCACCACAGCAAGGATGCAGATCAGACTGTATTGCGGATGCTGGTGGAACGTAACGGCCTGGTAGTACAGCGTCGCCAGTGAATAGGCAATGTTAAGGCCCCACAAAATGGAGAAGCCCATCCAGCTGCGGCTGGTTTCACGGGCGATAGCGCCCATCACGGAGATGCACGGGATATACAGCAACACGAAGATAAGATAGCTGTACGCTGACTCGCTGCTGCCGAATTTTGCGCTCATCACACCCATGGTGCCGCTTTCCATCTCACCGTCCCCTTTGCTGGCTTCAATGGGGTTCATTAACACGCTAAGGCTGAAAGTGTCTTTCAGGCTCTGCCAGGTTTCTTCTACCGCGCCGCCCAGCTCATCAATCAGGCTAAAACTGGCCGCATCGAAGGCTTCCTGATGAATATTTTCTGCGGTGTACAGGGTGTTGAGTGTACCGACGACCACCTCTTTGGCCATCGCGCCAGTGAACAGGCCCACCGTGGCCTGCCAGTTATCTTCCTGTACGCCGATGGGTTTCAGAAGCGGAGTTAACATCTGGCTCACGGTTGCGAGTGCGGAGTCGTTGATGCTATCGACGGGTTTACCGCTGAAAGAGAAGCTGTTCAACGCGCCGACAAAAATACTCACGACCACGATGACTTTACCCGCACGCATCACAAAAGATTTCAGTCGCTGCCAAGTTTGCAGTGCCAGGCTTTTTAAATGCGGAACATGGTAAACCGGCAGTTCCATCACGAACGGCGTGGCTTCGCCGCGCATAATGGTGTGTTTCAGCATCAAACCGGTAAGGATCGCCATGACGATGCCCAGCAAATAGAGCGAAAACACCACCAGCGCGCCCTGTTGACCAAAGAACGCCGCGGCGAATACAGCGAAAATCGCCAGACGTGCGCCGCAGGACATAAACGGCGCCATCATCACGGTCATTAAGCGCTCGCGAGGCGCATCCAGGGTACGCGCGCCCATGACGGCAGGCACATTACAGCCAAAGCCGACGATTAACGGCACGAAAGACTTGCCCGGCAACCCCAGAGACTGCATCAGGCGGTCCATTACAAACGCCGCCCGCGCCATATAACCAGAATCTTCAAGGAAAGAGAGGAACAGATACATCATGCCGATTTGCGGCACCAGCGGCAAAACGGTATTGATGCCGCCGCCGATCCCCTGCGCGAGGAAAATCGTCAGCCATTGTGGGAAATGCAGCGTGGCGCCGACCCATTGCAAGCCGTGGATAAAGATGGCTGCGGAGCCCACATCGAACAGCGGCTGCAATGCGCCGCCAATGTTAATCGCCAACAGGAACATCACATACATCACCAGTAAAAACACCGGGATGCCGAGAAAACGGTTGATAACGATTTTATCCAGGGCCGTGGTGAGATGATGCGGTTCCGCCGTTAAGCTGTTGCTGACGCTGTCGCAAATGGCGGCGATGCTTTGATAGCGTGCATCGGCGATGTGCAGCGCCGGATCGTCCATCTCTTCATTGAGTCGCGCCAGGGATACGCCCAGCTTTTGCGCGGCCTCACCGGCAAAAGCGCGGCTGTAGATATCGCCTTCGAGCATTTGCAGGCCCAGCCAGCGGCGCTGGGTAAACGGCATCTCGCCAGGCATCCACTCTGCCAGCATGTTCGCTTCGCGGTTCAGCGGTTCAGCGTAAAACACTTCAACCGGAGCCTGTTGCTTCGCGCCATGATCGATTTCCCGCTTCAGGGTGTCGATACCGCGCCCGCGTGTGGACACCAACGGTACCACCGGGCAGCCGAGACGTTTCGCCAGCGCATCAATATCAATACGGATTTGCTGCTTCTCGGCAATATCCAACATATTCAGCGCGACGATGCAGGGAATGCCCAGTTCACGGAGTTGCAACGTCAGATAAAGGTTACGCTCCAGATTTGAAGCATCCACCACGTTAATCAACAAATCGGCGTCGCCGCTCAGAATGTAGTGGCAGGCGATTTGTTCATCAAGCGACGTCTGGGAGGAGATGGTCGTGAGTGAATAAGTGCCGGGTAAATCCACCAGGGTGACCTGATGCGCGGGGGTGACGAAGAATCCTTCTTTACGTTCGACCGTGACGCCAGCCCAGTTGCCGACACGCTGCCGGGCTCCGGTTAATTGATTGAATAAGGTGGTTTTCCCTGAGTTAGGGTTACCAATTAATCCGATGGTTAGCTTTTTCATATTTCAGTCTGAACTCAAAAAAATGGACCACGGCGCGTCAGGAAGCGGCTTCAACCTGTACCAACGCTAAATCTTTTTTACGCAACACAAGGTTCACCCGGCGAGTGGAAATATGAATGGGATCGCCCAGCGGAGCGACGCGCACCACGTTGAATGAAGAGCCGGGAAGTAAACCTAACGAAAGTAATTTTTGGCGGTAAGCCGGGCTAATTTCCCGGGCAAAACCGGTAATTTTCCAGGTACTGTTAGCGCAAAATTGCATAGAGCCTTCTTGTCTTTCGTAATCAGAAACACGATCCCCGTGACTGGAGGGCAGACACGGGAAACCAGATTCATTTGCAGAAAAGGAATCCTCTTGATGGAGAGGTATGATAATGAGAATGGTTTTTATCTTCAATGCAGAAAGTGTTGCTAAATACAATATTTAACCATTCGTTGTTTTGGCGCAAAAAACGAAAAATAAAAGCTTGAAAAGGATTTTCTTTAACAATGTTCTTTTTTAATAACAGGTTAAATTAATTTTTCTTAATAATATGAATGGGGCGAGGTAAATGAACGGGGCTTTTCGTGTTATTAAAAAGATAATTTTGAGTGTTTATTTTGATAATACGGCAAGCGAAACCCTGAAAAATCAAGACTAAATAAAAATACCTGTTCTCATAATACGATTTTTTACCCGGAAAATAATAAGGCCGGTTTCCCGGCCCTGTTATTAACGTTTTTTGCCGAAGGCGGCGGCGAGCGCATCGCCCATCGCGCTATTGCCCGACGGCTTATTATCACGCTGACGCGGTTTTTGCTGCTGCGCAGGACGCGAAGCGGGGGCGCCTGTGGTGCGGCGCGCACCGGTTTCGCCAGGCTGTTCATCAAGGCGCATGGTTAACGCGATGCGCTTACGTTGCAGATCGACTTCCAGCACCTTCACTTTCACGATATCGCCCGCTTTCACCACCTTATGCGGATCGTCGATAAATTTATCGGACAGCGAAGAGATATGCACCAGCCCATCCTGATGGACGCCAATATCGACAAACGCGCCAAAGTTGGTGACGTTGGTCACCGCGCCTTCCAGTACCATGCCCGGCATCAGATCGTTCAGCGTTTCAACCCCTTCGGCAAACTGTGCGGTTTTGAACTCCGGACGCGGGTCGCGGCCCGGTTTTTCCAGTTCTTTAATGATGTCAGTCACCGTCGGCACGCCGAATCGTTCATCGGTATAATCTGACGCTTTCAGATTGCGCAGTTCGTTACTGTTGCCCATCAGGTCGCGCAGCGACTGTTGGGTTGCAGCCAGAATGCGCTCGACGATGGGATACGCTTCCGGGTGAACGGTAGAGGCGTCCAGCGGGTTGTCGCCGTGGTTGATCCTCAAAAAGCCCGCGCACTGCTCGAAGGCTTTCGGGCCCAGACGGCTGACTTTCAGCAGTTGCTGACGGTTCTGGAACTGACCGTTCTCGTCACGCCAGCTCACGATATTGTGCGCCATCATGCGCGTTAAACCGGCGACGCGGGTCAACAGCGGTACCGAGGCAGTATTCAAATCCACGCCCACGGCGTTTACGCAGTCTTCCACTACCGCATCCAGCTTGCGCGCCAGCTGAGACTGGCTGACGTCGTGCTGGTACTGACCAACGCCAATGGATTTCGGATCAATTTTCACCAGTTCCGCCAGCGGGTCCTGCAGGCGGCGGGCGATAGACACCGCGCCACGTAGCGACACGTCCAGATCCGGGAATTCCAGCGCCGCCAGTTCAGACGCGGAATAGACCGATGCGCCCGCCTCGCTGACGATCACCTTTTGCGCTGTCACTTTCGGGAACTGCTTCTGCACGTCGAGGAAGAAACGTTCCGTCTCACGGGACGCGGTACCGTTGCCGATGGCGACCAGCTCAACGTTATGTTTTTCGCACAGGGCGGCGATAACAACCGCCGCTTTCGCTGCCTGGCCGGTATGCGGATAAATGGTATCGGTTGCGACCAGTTTACCAGTGCCGTCCACCACCGCGACTTTTACCCCGGTACGCAGGCCCGGATCGAGACCCATGGTGGCGCGCAGTCCGGCGGGAGCTGCCATCAGCAGATCATGCAGGTTACGGGCGAATACGTTAATGGCTTCTTCTTCGGCGCGCTCGCGCACCGTGCTCATCAGTTCGGTTTCCAGATGCATCAATACCTTGATGCGCCAGGTCCAGCTCACGACGGCGCGACGCCAGCTGTCCGCCGGGGCGTTATTCAGACGCAGTCCCAGGTGATCGATAATGATCTGTTCACAGTGGCTTTCACGCGGCGGCTCGTCGAATTGTGGATCAGCATTCAGCGCCAGTTGCAGCACGCCTTCGTTGCGACCGCGGAACATCGCCAGCGCGCGGTGCGACGGGACGCTGGAAATGGGTTCGTGATGGTCGAAGTAGTCGCGGAATTTCGCGCCTTCTTCCTCTTTGCCGCTGACGACGCTGGCCACCAGATGGGCGTTTTTCCATAAATAATCACGCACTTTGGCGAGCAGTCCGGCGTCTTCGGCGAAGCGTTCCATCAGGATATAGCGCGCCCCGTCAAGGGCGGCCTTGGTGTCGGCCACGCCCTTGTCGGCATCAATATATTTCGCCGCTTCGGTTTCCGGATCGTGAGACGGCGTGTTCCACAGCAGGTCAGCCAGCGGCTCCAGGCCCGCTTCAATAGCAATTTGCCCGCGAGTACGGCGCTTCGGCTTATACGGCAGGTATAAATCTTCAAGTTCGGTTTTACTGAGCGTACCGTTAATGGCCGACGCTAACTCAGGCGTGAGTTTGCCTTGCTCTTCAATCGATTTAATAATCGACTGGCGGCGCTCTTCCAGTTCGCGTAAATAGCCCAGACGGGTCTCAAGCTGACGCAATTGCGTGTCGTCCAGACCACCGGTCACTTCCTTACGATACCGGGCGATAAACGGTACGGTGTTCCCTTCATCAAGCAGGCGAACGGCAGCGGCGACCTGTTCGGCTCTGGCCTGAAGTTCACCGGCGATAATACGGCTGAGTGAATCATTCATCATGGCAATTTCATCTGTTGGATGCGAAAATTTCAGGGCACAGTTATACGGACTGCCGGACGAAAATACCAGTCGCCGCATGATGCGGCACGGGATTCGGACTGTTCCGTTTATGTTTAATTAACCGAGAGTGAACGCGTGGCGACCAAACTGATTACCCGCGAAGGGTACAACAAGCTTAAGCAAGAGCATGACTATCTCTGGAATGAGAAACGCCCGGAAATCACGAAAATCGTCTCCTGGGCGGCGAGCCTCGGCGACCGTTCTGAAAACGCCGATTACACCTTTAATAAACGCATCCTGCGCCAGATTGATCGCCGGGTGCATTTCCTGCGCAAGATCATGCCGCAGCTGCAAATCGTCGATTATTCACCTCAGCAGGAAGGGCGGGTGTTTTTTGGTGCCTGGGTGGAAATTGAAAACGACGCCGGAGACGTAAAAACCTTCCGCATCGTCGGACCGGAAGAGATTTATGGCGAACGCAAAGATTATATTTCTATCGACTCGCCCATGGCCCGCGCCGTTCTGAAAAAACAGGTGGATGAAGAGTTTGTGGTGAAAACCCCGGAAGGGGAGAAAATGTGGTTTGTGAACAGCATTCGCTATGAGAAAGGCGAAGGGGCACCGGGCCAATAACAGGCGTATTGGCTCCCGCTATTAACCCTTAACCATCAACCTTATCCAGCGGCCAGGAGTCGAACAGGTAGCCGTCGAAGTAGATATCGTCGACGTTAGAGAACTCCAGCAGCCGCAGTTTGACGTTTTCCAGATGCTGCCACATCGCCAGTTTCGCCGCTTTGGCGTCTTTCTTGATCAGTGCCGCCAGGATCTGTTTATGGTCGGACAGCCACTCTTTGCGATAGCGGGTATTATCCAGATGACGGTGGAGCTGGCTCCACATCGGATTGTTTTCACGCCACTGCCATGACTGCTTAAACAACTCCACCAGCATGCTGTTATGAGTCGCTTCGGCTATCGCCAGATGAAACTGCATATCGCCGCTTTCCGTTTCATCGGGGGCGTCGGATGCCAGCTCCTGTTCTTCCAGCAATAAGGCCTGACGCATTTTCACAATATCTTCCCGGGTCGCCTGAAGCGCTGCAAACTCGGCGATATTGCTTTCAAGCAGCTGGCGTGCCTGCAGCAGCTCAAATGGACCGGCGTCGTTGCACTGCGTCGTCGCGGTGGGGGTCTGCGCGGGTGCCGTTGGCGAAGAGATAACAAAAATGCCCGCGCCGCGCCGCACCTCTATCAGCCCTTCGATTTCCAGCATGATTAACGCTTCGCGTACAACGGTACGCGTGACGTTGAGCATTTCTGCTATTTCGCGTTCAGGAGGAAGGCGCTCGCCGATGGCGTACTGCTTCTGGTCAATCATATTGCGCAGCATGACGCCGACTTCCTGATAAGGGCGCTGTTGAGTCGTGTTTGATTTCATAAGGTTACGATCAGAGTAAGTCCGTGGCGAACGGGGTGGAAAACCGTCCGTAATGGGCCTGACTATAGCATACCGGCGTGCAGAGTCAGTGAAGAAACAGGCCGCGTCACACGGCCTGTTAAAGGCTTACTGATTCAGGCTGGCGACCGCTGCGCGCGCGCCGTGCGCATTCAACGCTTCCAGCGCCTTCACCACAGCCGAAACAAATGCCGGATTTGCCGGTAAGTCATGACCGAAAATCGCGTTCAGGCGCAACAGCGTGGTAACACGATCTTGTGCGCTGGCTTGCGCATTAACCGCCTGATACTCCGCTACCAGCGGATCGACCACCTCAATGGCATTGCCGTGCTCGTCCACGCCCGCCACATAGCGCATCCACCCTGCCACGCCCAGCGCGAGATGCGACCAGTCATGACCCTCTGCCAGATGGCGGCGGACAGGATCAAGCATACGCTGCGGCAGCTTCTGGCTGCCGTCCATAGCGATTTGCCAGGTGCGGTGGCGCAGAGAAGGGTTACTGAACCGTTCAATCAGTAAATGCGCGTAGGCGTCCAGATCGGTGCCTTCCGGCATAGAAAGCGTCGGCGCCTGTTCGCGCAGCATCAACGCCAGCGCCGCCGCGCGGTAATCCGGGTTGGTCATGGTATCGGCAATGGTATCGTAACCGCCCAGATAACCCAGGTATGCCAGGAACGAGTGGCTGCCGTTGAGCATCCGCAGCTTCATCATTTCAAACGGCACCACGTCTTCAACAAACTGTGCGCCCACGCGGTCCCAGTCAGGACGGCCGTTAACGAAGTTATCTTCAATCACCCACTGGCGGAACGGTTCGCAGGCAATCGCGCACGGGTCGTAAACGCCAAGCTGGCTGGCAATGTCATCCAGCGTTTCGGCGGTGGCGGCGGGGACGATACGGTCGACCATGGTGCACGGGAACGTAACGTGCGTTTCAATCCAGGCTGCGAGCGCGGGGTCGCGAGCTTGCGCCAGGCCAAGCACGGCGGCGCGCGCCACATGGCCGTTTTCCCGCACGTTATCGCAGGACATCACGGTAAACGCGTTGAGCCCTTGTTCACGTCGCAGGCGCAGCGCTTCAACAATATAGCCGATCGCAGATTTAGGTTCGCTGGGGTGGGCAAGATCGTGTTGGATCAGCGGGTCATTGAGATCCAGCTTTCCGCTGGCCGCTTCGGTGCAATAACCTTTTTCCGTCACCGTCAGTGAGACAATGGCGGTCTGCTCGCGGGCCATGGCTGTCAGTATACCGGCACAGCCGTCAATTGCCGGATGCAACGCCTCTTTCATCGAGCCGATAATTTTCAGTTCGGTGCTTTGCGCGCCTTTTTCCGCCACCGTGTACAGCAGGTTTTGCTTTTTCAGGTTTTCGATCAGCGTCTGGTCATTGCCGGGCATCAGGTTAACTTCGCAAATCCCCCAGTCGCTGTCGGACTGCTCCAGCAGGTGATGGGTGTACAGCGCCTGATGCGCACGATGAAATGCGCCGCAGCCAAGATGAACAATCCGGGATGACAGACGTGCGTTATCCCACAGCGGACGCGCCACGGGCAGCGTGCTGTTAGCAATAGTCGGTTCCATTCTAAACTCCGGGCAGTGGGGCTGCCTGAATGTATATTTGAAAGGAGACAGGGCGCAGCGGCAGCCGCGCCCTGAGAAGGTTAGTTGCTAAAGAAAGCGCGCTGGATAGCCAGTTCCACACCGCGTACTTCGGCCAGGCCTTTTAAGCGGCCAATGGCGGAGTAGCCAGGGTTGGTCTTTTTCTTTAAATCATCCAGCATCTGATGACCGTGGTCCGGACGCATCGGGATCGGGTCTTCAGCGCCTTCATCTTTACGGCGATGTTCTTCTTCAACGATGGCTTTTACAACTTCGTACATGTCCACATCGCCGGCAAGATGCGCCGCTTCGTGGAAGGTCTTCGGATTGTCTTCACGCATCGTTGAACGCAGGTGAGTGAAGTAAATACGCGGGCCGAACTGTTTGATCATATCCACCAGATCGTTGTCGGCACGTACGCCGTAAGAGCCGGTGCACATGGTAAAGCCGTTGGCCATGCTTGCGACGGTGTCTACCATCCACTGCATGTCTTCAATGGTGGACACGATGCGCGGCAATCCGAGGATAGGACGCGGCGGATCGTCCGGGTGCACTGCCATACGCACGCCAACCTGTTCGGCGACCGGAATAATGCCTTTCAGGAAGTAAGCGAAGTTCTCGCGCAGTTTGGCTTTATCGATATCGGCGTAACGTTCAAGGTGTTTGCTGAATTGCTCAAGCGTATAACCCTCTTCCGCGCCCGGCAGACCGGCGATGATATTGCGGGTTAAACGCGCTTTATCTTCTTCGCTCATGGCGGCGAAGCGGGCATGAGCCTGTTCGACTTCTTCAGCGGTATAGTCCGCTTCCGCGCCAGGGCGTTTCAGCAGGTGAATTTCGAACGCGGCAAATTCAATCTGGTCGAAACGCAGCGCTTTGGAGCCGTCCGGCAGAACATATTCGAGATCGGTGCGGGTCCAGTCCAGAACCGGCATAAAGTTGTAGCAGACGGTGTAGATACCGCATTCGGCGAGATTGCGAATGGACTGCTGGTAATTTTTGATCCACAGATCATACTGCCCACTGTGGGTTTTGATGTCTTCATGGATGGGAATACTTTCCACTACAGACCACACCAGCCCGGCGTCTTCCACGATGGCTTTACGCTTCAGGATTTCCTCGACGGTCCACACTTCGCCGTTAGGGATGTGGTGAAGCGCGGTGACCACGCCTGTCGCACCGGCTTGTCTAACATCTGAAAGGGTCACCGGATCGTTTGGGCCGTACCAGCGCCATGTCTGCTTCATGCTTTACCTCTGCTCGGTCTCATTGTGCCATAACGGCATCGTGAAATGGCTTTATTGGTTGACCACTGGCGAATAACTTTGCGTTTGATAAGCATAGTGGTCTAACAACTCGCTTTATTGGCATACAACTTCGGCTAAAAAGGTGTAAAAGTCAATGGTGAAAGGCGAATTGGTTAACCATGTCACAGTTTATTCAGGCTGTTAATCGAACGTTAAATCGGAATGGAAGGGGTATTTGGCGTCAGTCTGTTGATATTGGTCAACCAATTTTATGAAGGGGTGAGAAATCACTGATGCCCGCACACCCAGGTTTTTTTCCTGGCCTGACGTTGCGGCAATTTTGCGAGAGTGTGATGAAATGGGCAGATAACTCGCTGTTAAATATGCTTTGTAACAATTTCGGCTAGAATATATACCAGTTAAGTCTGGTAGTCAGCGTAGCCTTTTTTAGAATACGGTTAGTTAAAAAGGACCACATCATGTTATTGCATGTGTCCGTTTTAAAGATAAGCGTATTCGAACCCTTTGGGAGTTAACACAATGCAAGAGAATTATAAAATTCTGGTCGTGGATGACGACATGCGCCTGCGCGCATTACTTGAACGTTATCTTACCGAGCAAGGCTTCCAGGTTCGCAGCGTGGCAAATGCTGAACAAATGGATCGTTTGCTGACGCGTGAGTCGTTTCACCTGATGGTTCTCGATCTCATGTTGCCGGGGGAAGACGGCCTGTCGATTTGCCGCCGCTTACGCAGCCAAAGCAACCCGATGCCGATTATTATGGTGACGGCGAAAGGGGAAGAGGTGGATCGCATCGTCGGGCTGGAAATCGGCGCCGATGATTATATTCCTAAGCCCTTCAATCCGCGTGAACTGCTGGCACGTATTCGCGCTGTGCTGCGCCGCCAGGCGAATGAGCTGCCGGGCGCGCCTTCACAGGAGGAAGCGGTTATCGCCTTTGGCAAATTCAAACTTAACCTCGGCACCCGTGAAATGTTCCGCGAAGACGAACCCATGCCGCTTACCAGCGGTGAATTCGCGGTGCTTAAAGCACTGGTCAGCCACCCGCGTGAACCGCTGTCCCGCGATAAACTAATGAATCTGGCGCGTGGCCGCGAGTATTCCGCGATGGAACGCTCTATCGACGTGCAGATTTCCCGCCTGCGCCGCATGGTGGAAGAAGATCCGGCGCACCCGCGTTATATCCAGACCGTTTGGGGTTTAGGCTACGTCTTTGTACCGGACGGCTCTAAAGCATGAAGCGACTGCGCTTCTCGCCGCGAAGCTCCTTTGCCAGAACCCTGTTGCTCATCGTCACCTTGCTGTTCGTCAGCCTGGTGACGACCTATTTAGTGGTGCTTAATTTCGCGATCCTGCCAAGCTTGCAGCAGTTCAATAAGGTTCTGGCGTACGAAGTCCGTATGTTAATGACCGATAAGCTGCAACTGGAGGACGGCACGCAGCTTGTGGTGCCGCCTGCGTTCAGACGCGAAATTTATCGTGAGCTCGGGATCTCGCTGTATTCCAATGAAGCGGCGGAAGACGCAGGGCTGCGCTGGGCGCAGCATTATGAGTTTTTAAGCCAGCAGATGGCGCAACAGCTTGGCGGCCCCACAGAAGTGCGCGTTGAGGTCAATAAAAGCTCGCCGGTGGTGTGGCTGAAGACCTGGTTGTCACCCAACATTTGGGTACGCGTTCCCCTGACGGAAATTCATCAGGGCGATTTCTCGCCGCTGTTTCGTTATACCCTCGCGATTATGCTGCTGGCTATTGGCGGCGCATGGCTGTTTATCCGCATCCAGAACCGACCGCTGGTGGATCTGGAGCATGCGGCCCTGCAGGTGGGTAAAGGCATTATTCCGCCGCCGCTGCGCGAATATGGCGCGTCGGAAGTGCGCTCGGTAACGCGTGCCTTCAACCATATGGCCGCTGGCGTGAAACAACTGGCCGATGACCGCACCTTACTGATGGCAGGGGTCAGTCACGATTTACGCACCCCGTTGACGCGCATTCGTCTCGCCACGGAAATGATGGGCGAAGAGGATGGTTATCTCGCTGAGTCCATCAATAAAGATATTGAAGAGTGCAACGCTATCATTGAGCAGTTCATTGACTATCTGCGCACCGGCCAGGAAATGCCGCTGGAAATGACGGATCTCAACAGTGTGCTGGGCGAAGTGGTGGCAGCGGAAAGCGGGTATGAACGTGAAATCGAAACCGACCTGCAACACGGCGAAATTATGGTGAATATCCATCCGCTGTCGATTAAACGTGCCGTGGCCAACATGGTGGTAAACGCGGCGCGCTATGGCAATGGGTGGATTAAAGTCAGTAGCGGCACTGAACTCAACCGTGGATGGTTCCAGGTGGAGGATGATGGCCCGGGCATCAAGCCTGAACAGTTAAAGCATTTGCTCCAGCCTTTCGTGCGTGGCGACAGCGCCCGCAGTACCAGCGGCACCGGGCTCGGCTTAGCCATCGTGCAGCGTATTATTGATAATCACAACGGTGCGCTGGATATCGGGCGCAGCGCGCGGGGCGGTTTGCGTATACGCGCCTGGTTGCCGGTGCCCGTACCTGTGACGCGGCAGCATCATCCGATGCGAGAAAGCTAACCGCAACGCGTATCGCGGGCATAAAAAAACCACCCTCAGCAAGGCAGGGTGGTTTTTTTACTTCTTATGCACTCAACTTACAGCTTTGGCCCTGCGCTGACCAGCGCGGCGCCGGCAGGCGTGTCGGTATATTTCTCGAAGTTGGAAATAAACAGTTTCGCCAGTTGGGTGGCTTTTTCCTGCCACTGCTCCGGTGAAGCGTAGGTATTTCGCGGGTCGAGAATATGCGGATCAACACCCGGCAGCGTGGTTGGGATCGCCAGGTTGAACATCGGCAGCGTAAAGGTTTCGGCATCATCCAGCGAGCCATTGAGAATGGCATCGATGATAGCGCGGGTATCTTTAATCGAGATGCGCTTGCCTGTGCCGTTCCAGCCGGTGTTCACCAGGTACGCCTGTGCGCCTGCGGCCTGCATGCGTTTTACCAGCACTTCCGCATATTGGGTCGGGTGCAGCGACAGGAACGCCGCGCCGAAGCAGGCGGAGAAGGTTGGCGTAGGTTCTGTTACGCCGCGCTCGGTACCGGCCAGCTTGGCGGTGAAGCCAGACAGGAAATGGTACTGCGTTTGATTGGCGGTCAGACGCGATACCGGCGGCAATACGCCAAACGCATCGGCGGTCAGGAAAATCACCTTCGTTGCGTGGCCTGCTTTGGATACCGGCTTGACGATGTTTTCAATGTGGTAGATCGGGTAAGAGACGCGGGTGTTTTCGGTTTTCGAGGCATCGTCGAAATCAATCACGCCGTCAGCGCCCACGGTGACGTTTTCTAACAGCGCGTCACGACGAATGGCATGATAAATATCCGGCTCGGCTTCTTCGGAAAGACGAATGGTCTTGGCGTAGCAGCCGCCTTCAAAGTTAAACACGCCATCATCATCCCAGCCGTGCTCGTCGTCGCCGATAAGGCGGCGTTTCGGGTCGGTGGAAAGGGTGGTTTTGCCCGTGCCGGAGAGGCCAAAGAACACCGCGACATCGCCTTTTTCACCCACGTTCGCCGAGCAGTGCATTGATGCGATGCCCTTCAGCGGCAGCAGGTAGTTCATGATGGAGAACATGCCCTTTTTCATCTCGCCGCCGTACCAGGTGCCGCCAATAAGCTGCATCCGCTCCGTCAGGTTGAAGGCAACGAAGTTCTCGGAGTTCAGCCCCTGGGCTTTCCAGTCCGGGTTAGTGCATTTCGCGCCATTCATCACCACGAAATCGGGTTCGAAACCGACCAGTTCTTCTTCTGTCGGGCGAATAAACATATTTTTGACGAAGTGCGCCTGCCATGCCACTTCGGTGATAAAACGCACCGAAAGACGGGTGTCGGCATTGGCGCCGCAGAAAGCATCAACGATAAACAACCGTTTACCGGAAAGCTGGCGGGTGACTAACCCTTTAAGGTGTTGCCAGATTTCAGGCGACAGCGGCTTGTTGTCGTTTTTTCCCTTGCCATTATCCGCCCACCACAGGGTATCCCGTGTTGTGTCGTCCCGGACGATATATTTATCTTTCGGCGAACGGCCGGTGAAGATACCTGTATCGACTGCAACGGCCCCTAAATTGGTCAATACGCCGCGCTCGTAGCCTTCCAGTTCTGGATTAAGCTCTTCGCGGTAAAGCGTATCGTAATCAGGGTTGTAAACCACGTCCTGGGCGTCGTTAATACCATAAGCCTTGAGATCTTGCGGGGTTAAACCTTTAACGCGCATATCACTTCTCCTTAGCCAATTTGTACTGCCTGAAATTGTAGGGTTGTTCTTAACTTGTTAACCGGGACGTGCTTCATAGATTTACGTATCAACGCTTTTGAAACAGCGGAAAATACTGTGATTCAGCTCACGACGCGGGATAGAGTAGCGGAGGAGTGTATAACGGAAAGGGATAAATGTTCTGGCAATGTTAAAAAATAGAAGCAGTAATATGACAAAATGTGAGTGTAAGCGCTTTCTTTAACGTAAATATTATGAAAGAAATTCGCGTTTTTATGGACGGATCGATTTTGCAAAAAGGCGGGGTGGCAGTGGAAAATAGCGGGCGCCTGACACAGCAGGCACCCGGGAGCGGTTTCGCTTAATGAATCTGCGGATCCGCCGGTGAGGCATTATTACGGATCGCGGCGATATCCATGGCATCGAACAGATAATGCGTACCGCAGTAATCGCAGTGCATATCGATTTCGCCATCTTCGGCCAGAATCGTTTCGATTTCTTCATCCGGCAGGGTTTTCAGCGCGCCCGCGCAACGTTCGCGGGAACAGGTGCATTTGAATTCCACATTCTGCGGATCGTAAAGCGTCACTTCTTCTTCATGATACAAGCGCCACAGTACGTCGTTGGCCGGTAAGGTAAACAGCTCTTCGGCCTTGATGGTTTCCGTCAGCGTCGCCAGATGTGAAAAATCATCCGCCTGGGCATTTTGCGCCGGAAGTACCTGAAGCAGCATCCCGCCCGCCGCAGGCTGGCCATCCACATCGCCAGTACGAATAAATAAACGCGTCGGCAACTGTTCTGAACGCAGGAAATAATCTTCCAGGCATTCGGCCAGCGTATCGCCTTCCAGCCCGACTACGCCCTGATAGCGTTCGCCTTCAGCAGGCGTAATGGTAATCACCAGATAACCATTGCCCACCAGCGTTTTCAGGGACGCATCCGCCGGGACGTCGCCCTGCACACGGGCGACGCCGCGCATCTGTTGTTCATTGTTGCCGTTAATCACCGCCAGGCTCATTGGGCCATCGCCCTGAAGCTGTACGGTGATGTCGCCCGCGAATTTCAGCGTCGCGGTCAACAGGCTGGTGGCGACCAGCAGTTCGCCCAGCACGTTTTTAACCGGCTGAGGATAGTCGTGGTTTTCCAGAATCTGTTTCCAGGTTTCCGATACGGTAACCAGCTCGCCGCGCACGGCATAGTTTTCAAACAGATAGCGGTGTAATTGGTCGTGTTGAGCCATAATCATCTCTCTTGCGGGCGACGCTTATTCGTCGTCACCGTATTTAAATTTCATCAAATCGCGGCGCTCTTTCTTATCCGGGCGTCGTTCCGGATGAGGCATCGTGAGCGCATTCATTTTGCGGGCCAATGCCAGCTTTTCACGGTTTTCGACGCTCTGCGCCGTTTCTTCGTACAGCAGGACGGCTTCGCTTGCCGGTCGCCGTTGATCGGTAATCCCTTTTACAATCACGGTGCGTTGATCGTTACCCTGACGCAGCACAATCTCCGCTTCCAGCTCCACGTTTTTGCTGGGACGCGTGCGTTGTCCGTTGTAATGCACTTTCCCGCCTTCAATCATTTCACGCGCTATTGCGCGGGTTTTATAAAAGCGGGCCGCCCATAACCATTTATCCAGACGGACCTCAGACGGCATTTTCTCTTTCATGGTCGTCACCTGTTTTGCAAAAGGGGTGCAATGAGGGGATTAACCGACGGTAATCATTCAGCGCGGCATGACGGTGATAGATTTTTTCCGCCACGCCGGAGTCCGGATTGGTTACGCCAAGGCAATAACGAATGCCGAACCGCGCGGCGGCATCCAGAATCGGTTCGCTGTCGTCAATAAACAGCGTTCTCGCTGGATTGAGTCCGGTGTGGGCTTGTACGGCCTCCCACAGTCGCTGATCCTCTTTCGGATATCCAAATGTGTGGGTGGAAAGTAATAAATCAAGGTGCGCCCCCAGACCGGTGTATTCAAGCTTCACCGCCAGGTTATGCGGATGCGCGTTCGTGAGTAATATTCGCTGCTTGCCGCACGCTTTCAACGCATCCAGAAAAGGCACCGTATCGTCGCGTAAAACCGCCCGCGGGCCTTGCTGCGTGGTCATCGCGCAAATGTCGAGGCCAAGCCGCTCGCTCCAGTAATCCAGACAGTACCAGTTTAGCGTATGCTGGACGGCGTGATATTCCTGGCGAATATAGAGATGCGCTTCCTCAAGCGTAATGCCGCGCTGTTGGCTCAATGTTTCAGGCACCAGCGTCAGCCAGAAATGGCTGTCGAAGGCTAAATCCAACAGAGTGCCGTCCATGTCCAGCAACACGGTATCCACATCTGGCCACGCGATATCTAAATGCATTGGTCATTCCACCACAATAAAAAGTGACGACAGGGTAGCATAAACCTGCCGCCGCTTTTTACTCAGGGGAGGGGCTGGACCTCGTCAGGAGGGATCAACTGTTGGTTGAAGCAGCTTGCGTAATATTGCTGGATTTCAGACAGGCGTGCGCGATGGCGTTGCCAGCGGCGGATAGCCTGTACGCTGTTGTAAAGCGTACTGATCACCATCGCTAACAGCAGCAATGTGGTACTGACGTAACGCCACAGGCCAGCGCTGTCAGGGATGCGGTGCAGGGAGATATGCTCAGTGCCGTTCGCGTCGGTACGAATACTGGTAATCACCCCTTCGGCGCGGAACGGCGTTTGCATCAGCATTTCCGCCAGGCGCTGGAACTCCTCCCACTGCTCATGGGGCGGATAGTCGTACAGCGACATCGGCGGCAGCGGTTGATCGACCAGGTCGCCCCCTTCTTCGCTGATAATCATAAAGCCGCCGGGCGCCGGGCTGTTAAGCGACTGAGCGGCCCGATTGGTTTCACGAATAAAGAACGGCGCGGTAGACGTAGTGACCAGGTTATCCAGCGACTCGGCGCTGACCGGGCGCAACAGCACATTCACGCCGTCCAGTTTCCCGCTACTGGCGCGCTTAACCAGCGCTTCCCAGTCTTTGGTATTGCCGAGATTAATCAGTGCGTTTTTAAGGCGGATGCAATCATCTTCTGCAGTACACAACGCCTGGGTTTTGAGAACAATTTCCGCAAAATCATCCAGCAGCACCATGCCTGATTTCTGGATCGCGGAGCGCAGTTGCGGGTTCACGCGGGAATCATTTTCCTGCGGATGGAGCTGACGGTTCACCGCCTGGGTTAAGGCTGTCGCGTTATTGACAATGTCAGACTCAGGCAGCGGCAGTGGTCGCGCCGAGTTCCAGATGATTTGCGAGCAGTCGAACGGCATAAACGGATAGCTCTGGCGCGGCGAGTACGTGCCGGGAACGTGGATATTGCACATGCCGGTGCCGGACACTTTCAGGGTATCGCCTACCTTCAGTCCCGCCTTTTGCAATTGCTCTACGCTGGTGGCTTCTACCGACTGCGCGCCTTTCAGCCAGGAAACCGTGAGCTTGAGTGGCATATCCAGCGGGACCCAAAACAGCAACATTAACAAGACCAACAGCGAGGCGGTGCCCAACACCAGGCTGCGCAGCCAGTGCTGTAACGGAAAGTTTTTGACCTCGTCATGGAGCGATAAAAAACGTCCCTGACGCACCACGCGACGATCGAGATAAATATCGATATCCGTTTTCTGGCCTAAGTCGTACTGAGTGAACGGTTGCCAGTGGGGAGGGTAAACCAAATCGACGATGCCCAGGGTAATCGTGTTGATCTGCTCCTGGTCGGACTCCCCGAACAGCCCCCAGCGCTTCGGCGTACCGCGCAGGCAGTGAATTTCACGCAGCGTATTTTTCGCAGGCGGCGCAAAAAGCCCCCACAGCCCCGCGGCGAGCAGCAATACGCCGCCGCCAGCCAGCCACGGAATAAGCACGTCGGGCGCCATCAGGCAGAAGAAAAAGAAGAAGAAAGACACGCCGATAAGCAGACCTTCCCGCAGCCCGTCGGGGCGACCAAGCGCGTGTTCTTCCCGGGTTTCCTGACGGATATTCAGCAGTTCTATTTGCTCGCTTTCTTCACCACGGATAGAGGCCTGGCTGCCTGTCACGCGTTCAAGGGCGTAACCAGCAGGGTCCTGATTGGCATTGACCAGCGAATGACCGTTAAGTGAGATAACCAGCGGGCGGGTGTCGGTAGGAATGAATTCAACGTTATTGTCGTCAGTAATGTACTGCTCCCAGAACGGAGGCAGGTGCACTTCCACTGAGTCCAGATAATAGCGCCATTTATTGGGGTCGTCGGTGGATAAGCCATAACGGGTAATGGCGCGCGTCACCGCGTAAACGGTATTACTCTGGGGCGTCAACGTCAGGGTGCCAGGTGATTTACTGGACCCGGTCGGCGTTAAGGCTTGCTCCGTCAGGTTGAGGGACTCAAGGTAATTTTCAACGGCGCTGCGTTCTTCAGCCGTTAATTTACGCGAGGTTGCGCCCGCGACGACCGGCAGCAACGGCAGCGATCGGCGCTGCCCCAGGCGCAACCTGTAGATTACCCCGGCAATAATCCCTAAAACCAGCACCGTCGCCAAAACCGTCAATAAGGTGCTCATGCGTTCCCCATAGCCAAAAATGTCTTCTTCCACATGCGAAGGCGAACTGTAACAAAAATTGTTGCCAGTGAGTATTTATCGACGACTGTAGCGCAAACGGCCCTTTTTGCTGGGGCGACAGCGACGATTCAGAGTTGCAGTAAAAGATTCGCTGAATTATCAGCGAATTCTTATCAGGAATTCAAACTGAACGACATAACCCGTACGGTTCAAACGTTCCGAAAAATGACAAAAGTGTAAATAACAAACAATTAACATTGCTCAAACTGTGTTGGATATCGCACAATAATCTTATTCTCCCTATTTCATTCTGCCTGCGATGAGTAAACCATTACAAAAACCCACTATTTTGCGCGTTGAAACCGTAGCCCGTTCGCGCCTGTTTAATGTCGAAACGGTAGATCTCGAGTTCAGCAATGGCGTGCGTCGGGTTTACGAAAGGATGCGGCCCTCAACGCGAGAAGCGGTCATGATCGTGCCGATCATTGATGATTGCCTGGTGCTCATCCAGGAGTATGCAGTGGGGACGGAATCCTATGAGCTCGGTTTTTCAAAAGGATTAATCGATCCCGGTGAAACGGTGTTTGAGGCGGCAAATCGCGAACTCAAAGAAGAAGTAGGCTTTGGCGCGCATCAACTCACCTTCCTGAAAAAACTGACCATGGCGCCTTCCTATTTTTCCAGCAAGATGAATATCGTGGTGGCGGAAAATCTCTACCCGGAATCGCTCCAGGGCGATGAGCCCGAGCCGCTTCCAAAAGTGCACTGGCCGCTGAAAGAGATGATGACGCTGTTAGAGGAACCCGATTTCAACGAGGCGCGTAACGTCAGCGCCCTGTTCCTGGTGCGCGAGTGGCTGCGCGCGCAAGGCCGCATCTAATCACGCAGAACAAATAAATAAGGCCCCAAACGGGGCCTTATTTTTTAGTGTGATCTCTTAGAATAGCTCGTGGACTTCACCGTTATCGATAAGGGTGGTGCCCACTTCATGCACCGCATGCTGCGTTGGCTGCGTCCCTTCGATGAAATACTCTTCGCGACTGTTCCCGCCGTTAGCCAACTGCCCGGTGCTGCGATCGATATTGACGCTCACAATTCCCGGTGGCGGCGTTAACGGCTCTTCCGGCACGCCTTCAAGGATGGCTTTCATAAACGCGTCCCAGGCGGGCTGCGCACTTTTCGCGCCCCCTTCATAACCTGAAATCTGATCCTTGATCGCGCCGGAGGCGGTCGTGCGGCCTAAGTCGCGACGGTGATCGTCAAAGCCAATCCATACGGAGGTGACCACGCCCGGGCCGTAACCCGAGAACCAGGCATCTTTAGAGCTGTTGGTCGTCCCGGTTTTACCGCCGATATCCTTACGCTGCAAATCGCGCCCGGCGCGCCAGCCGGTGCCCTGCCAGCCTGGCTCGCCAAATACGTTAGAGTTCAGCGCGCTTTTCATCAGGAAGGCCAGCGGCGTACTAATCACGTGCGGCGCGTACTCCTGAGGCTGGCTCCGGGCGACTAATGCGCGGTTAACCTGTTCCAGTTGCGGCATCGGCACCGCGGCGTTTTGCTGTTCCTGAGAAACGGCGACGTCTTCTACGTTGCTGTTGTCGAGCACGTTAGACTTCGGCGTCTCGCCGTAAATAACCGGCAGGTCGCATTCCGGGCATGCCACTTTAGGCCGGGCTTCGAAAATGCTGTCGCCCTGTTCATTCTCAATCTTGGTGATGAAATAGGGATCGACCAGGAAGCCGCCGTTGGCCATCACCGCGTAGCCGCGTGCCACCTGCATTGGCGTAAACGAGGCGGAACCCAGCGCCAGTGATTCGGTATGAACAATATTTTGCGCCGGGAAACCGAAGCGTTGCAGATATTCCGCTGCGTAATCCACGCCCATCGCGCGCATCGCCCGCACCATCACCACGTTTTTAGACTGCCCTAAGCCCTGACGCAGACGGATCGGCCCGGCATATTCCGCCGGGGAGTTTTTTGGACGCCAGTCGGAACCCGCGCCGGCATCCCAGCGGGAAATCGGCACATCGTTCAGGATACTTGCGAGGGTTAACCCCTTATCCATTGCGGCGGTGTACAGGAACGGCTTGATGTTTGAACCAACCTGGCGCAGCGCCTGCGTCGCACGGTTAAACTTACTCTGGTTAAAGTCGAAGCCGCCAACCAGCGCAAGGACTGCGCCGTCACGCGGGTTAAGCGAAACCAGTGCGGAGTTGACGTCCGGCACCTGTGCCAGCCACCAGCTCTCATCAACCTGACGCACCCAAATTTGCTGGCCAGCTTGCAGCACATCGGTTACCCGACGCGGAGTCGGCCCCTGAGCAGTATCGGAGCGGTAAGGACGGGCCCAACGAACGCCCGCCATTTTTAAGGAGACACTGGAGCCATCGGCCAGCAGGGCGGTGGCTTCTTCGGCATTCGCCTGAGTCACCACAGCCGCGCGTAACGGGCCATAGCCGGGCAGGCCTTTCAGCGTCTCAATAATTTTCTTCTCATCCCAGGCCGCTTCGCCCACTTTCCACAGCACATTGGCAGGGCCGCGATAGCCGTGGCGCATATCGTAGGCAAGCACGTTATCGCGTACCGCCTGCTGCGCCGCTTGCTGATCTTTGCGCTTAACCGTGGTGTAGACCTTATAACCATCTTCGTACGCTTTCTCACCGTAACGGCTGACCATCTCCTGGCGCACCAGTTCGGCAAGATAAGGCGATGAAAAGGCGATTTCCGGGGCGTGATAGTTGGCGTCGATGGTTTCATTACGCGCCGTTTCGTACTGTTGCTGCGTGATGTAGCCTTCGTTCAGCATGCGTGACAGCACCACATTGCGGCGTGCCGTCGCCCGATCCAGCGAATAAAGCGGGTTATAGGTTGACGGTGCTTTCGGCAAACCGGCGATTACCGCGATTTCACTCAATGTAAGTTGATCAACGGTTTTGCCGAAATACACCTGCGCGGCGGCGCCGACGCCATAGGCGCGGTAACCCAGGTAAATTTTGTTGAGATACAGCTCGAGAATTTCGTCTTTACTGAGCAGTTGCTCAATGCGAATCGCGAGGAAAACCTCTTTGATTTTTCGCATCAGTTTACGCTCGGGACTCAGAAAGAAGTTACGCGCCAGCTGCTGCGTAATGGTACTGGCCCCCTGGGACGCATGACCGGAGAACAGCGCCACGCTGGTGGCACGGAATATCCCGACCGGGTCGACGCCGTGATGCTCATAAAAGCGGCTGTCTTCCGTTGCGATAATCGCTTTGACTAATTCAGGTGGGATTTGATTGAGCGTTAACGGAATGCGGCGTTTTTCGCCGAACTGCGCAATAAGTTCATTATCCGCACTGTAGACCTGCATCGGGATCTGCAACCGCACATCTTTTAGCGTCGCAACATCAGGCAGCTGCGGCTCAACATATTTGTACAGCCCGTAGATCGAGCCTGCTCCCAGCAGAATGCAACACACTGCAAGGATGAATAAATACTTTACGAACTTCACCGAGGATTTCTCACCAGATTTCAATTGGGCAGTTTATAAACAACAGCCTGGTAGTATAAAGGCAAGCCAGAAGCATTGATATGTCCTTTTCATTAACAGGGCCTGCAAGGAGTGCACTATGGTCAGTCGCGTATGGAATACCGGGCTTCATCTTCAACAGGATGGCGTAAGAGCGGTGGCGTTGCAGCGCCGTCGGGAAGGGTGGCAGCTCAACAAATGGTGGTACTTTCCCTTCGCAGATGTGAAGGAGCGCAGTGGGCCTCTCGCTGATAACGCAGCGTTGCTTAACGCGTTGCAGGCGCTGCGCGCCGAACTGCCTTCGCACCATCATTTGCGTATCGCCTTTCCCGCCCGGCGGACGCTGGTCCGCACGCTGCCGCTGCCCTCCCGGCTGAGTGAGTCAGAATGCCAGGCGTATGTCACGGCCAGCAACGCTAAAGCGCTGCAAATGCCGCCTGGCAGCCTGCTATCCGATTACTGCCCTGATGCCGCACAAACCACGCTTTCTGTTACCGCCGCCCACCGCCAGGAAGTGGATGATGTGACGGCGCTGATGGCGCGTGCCGGGTTTACACACTATGCCTTAACCCCTGACGCCTGTGCGCTAACCAGCTTTTTCCCCTTCGCCGCCCCGCAGGTTCAGGGTATTGCCGCTCACGATGGCGAGCAGTGGCTTTGGGCCACGCGCGATCGCTGGGGATGCCAGGCTCAGGGCGGAATGGATGTCCTGAGTGAAACACTTTCTCTGACACCGTCTCAGTGGCTGTGTTGTGGCGAATCCCCGGAGCAGGATTACCCCGTCTGCCATCCCTGGCGATGGCTCACATGGCAACATCCGCCGAAGGCGCCGGATGAGTGGCGCTTCGCGGTCGCACTGGGGCTGGCGCTAGGGAGCTACGCATCGTGAGTCGGTTAATCAATCTCCTGCCCTGGCGTGCGCAACGGATAAAGCGGCGGGCGTTGCTCTGGACCGCGCTGTTCTCGGTGGGCCTTGCCGGTATTGCGCTGGGCAGCGGTGCCTGGCGCTGGTCTATCCACCAACACATCGTTCAGGTTCGGGCAATGCCGCCGTCTGCACAGCAGTTACAGGCGCAACGTGACCACACTGTTCGCCTGCGTAAGCGCCTTGAGACCCTCACCGCTTTGCACCAACAGCGTCTCTCCACGCTTCGCCACCAGCAACGTCTGCGGGATTGGGCGCAACGGCTGGCGCAACTTGCGACGCAATTGCCGGATGCGGTCTGGCTTAGCGCGCTGCGTTTCGACGCGGATCAACTGGAGATAACCGGCAAATCATTAACGATGCAGGCGTCTGGCGAGTGGGCTGGCGTGATTAAAACACTGCCTGGGATTCGCGACGTTCAGCAGGGCGCAACCGAGCGAGATACGGACGCCGCATGGCGTTTCCGTTGGGTACTGGCGGTGGAGCATGATGATGCGCAGACCCGTTGAACAATGGCTTACCGCCGGGGCGTGGCACCGTATCGTGAGCTGGATTGTCGTCATGCTGCTGTTAACCATCCTGTGCTGGGCGCTGATGATACGCCCGGCCCACCGCACGCTTGAGCAATGGCGGACTGAGCGCGCCGCAACGCTACACGCGCTGGAACAGGAACAACACAAAGCGCGGGAGCTGGAGATTCAGATCGCGGCGGCGCAGCGCAATTTGCCTGCGCTGGAGGTGCACACCTTATCTGCCGCATCGGTGAGTGCTCTCCCCGGTGTTACGTTGATGACATGGCAGCCCCAGGGAAAGCGCGCCAGTCTGGCTGTGCGGGGCCAGTGGCAGCCGCTCCTGAATCTTTTTACGGCGCTGGCTGACACGGATGCCAGATTAACAGGATTCTCTTTCTCCCCTGGCGAAGACGCGCTGATGCTTACCCTGCAACTGGAGATTGACCATGAAAGTTAGCGGCGCGGCACTGGCGTTGCTGTGCTGCCTGGCCGCTGAGGCCGCCCCTCGCGATCCGTTTCAGGCTCCGGTGGAACGTTGCCCGCAGGTGCAATGGGACAAATGGCGCTATCACGGCATGGTGGGCGGCGGCGCGGCAATAAAAGCCATTATCGAAACGCCGGAAGGAAAATGGCTTCGGGTCAGCCCGGGCCAGTGGTTAACGGCGGCGCTGCGGGTGCAGACCGTCGCCGTGGACGAAATTGTGATAGCCACGCCGCCCGCCTGCGGGGAAGGCCAGCTTCACTGGCGATTAAAGGAAAAGTTTCATGATATGGATGTTCAGATTCATCGGGCTGTTGCTCCCGTTAACCGCCCTGGCCGCAGAGCCGGTCAGTAAAATCTCGCTGGTCGTGGATGAGGTGCCCGTGCGACAGGTGTTACAGGCGCTGGCGGAAACAGAAAAGCAGAATGTGATTGTCGCCCCGGAGGTAGAGGGCAATGTGACGCTGCATCTGGTAGACGTACCCTGGCAAACGGCGTTTCAGACCGTCATGGATACCAGTCAGCTTCACTGGCGCAAAGAAGGCGGCATTCTGCGCGTTTACCCGGCACAGTGGCGCAAACGCCAGCAACAGGAACAGGAGGAAGCCCGGGTACAGCGGCTCAGTAACCAACCGCTCACCACCCAAACGATCATGCTGCGTTATGCCGATGCGTCCGAGCTCGCCACACTGATGACGGGGCAGGGTGATAAAATTCTTGGGCCGAAAGGCAGCGTTATTGCGGATAAACGCACCAACCGCTTGCTTGTCAGCGATAACAACGCCTCGTTAAAGCGGATTGAAAGCTGGATCGCCACAATGGATGTCCCGGTGGGGCAGGTGGAGCTGTCTGCGCATATCGTCACCATTAACCAAACCAGTTTGCGTGAACTGGGCGTTAAATGGAGTACCGGCGAAGGCGAAGGAAAAGTTCGGCGCTATCGGCCTGATTCGGTTTCCATTGACCTGCCTGTACCGGACGCGTCCACGCGCATTGGATTCAATATCGGGCGGATTAACGGCAATATGCTCGATCTGGAACTTTCCGCGCTGGAGCGGAAACACAAACTGGAAATCATCGCCAGTCCACGTCTTTTGGCCTCGCATCAACAGCCAGCGAGCATTAAACAGGGCAGTGAAATTCCCTATCAGGTCTCCAGCGGCGAAAGCGGCGCGACGTCAATTGAGTTTAAAGAGGCCGTATTAGGAATGGAGGTCACGCCGACCATTCAGCCTTATGGCCGAATAAAAATGAAATTGCGCATTAGCCAAAATATGCCGGGACAAATCCTTAAGCAATCTGATGGCGAAGTCATGGCAATCGATAAGCAGGAAATCGAAACGCAGGTGGAAATAAAAGATGGCGAAACCATTGCGCTGGGCGGGATCTTTCAACAAAAACGCAAAGGCGGTAAAGATAGCGTGCCGGTGTTAGGCGATATTCCCCTGCTCGGCGGTCTGTTTCGCTATGACGGCAAAGATGATGAGCGCCGGGAATTGGTGGTATTTATCACCCCGCGTCTGATCGCGCCGAAACCTTAGCCTGGTTTGTCGCCGTTTTAATGTTTTTATTTGGTCGGGCGTTTGACGTCAGACGCGAATTAGCATACAAGGAGTACCGATTTGAGTGTCAGTCCAGTTCGGTACTCCCGATGGCGTTTTTCCCTCCAGCTCTTCGGGCGCGGTAATTTATTCGGTTGCCAAACCACCTTGAGTGTTGAGATAATTTTTGGTCTGACTCTCGCACTATCGCATAAAGAGGTTTCAGTTCATTATCCGTCACGCAAACATGTAGCGCAGCGGGTTTACCATCAACGAATTGTCTTAGTAGTACCAAAAAAATGGCAGAGAAACGCAATATCTTTCTGGTTGGGCCGATGGGTGCTGGCAAAAGCACGATTGGGCGTCAGTTAGCTCAGCAGCTCAATATGGAATTTTACGATTCTGATCAAGAGATTGAGAAACGAACCGGCGCTGACGTAGGTTGGGTCTTCGACGTAGAAGGCGAAGAAGGGTTCCGTGACAGAGAAGAAAAAGTAATTAACGAACTCACCGAGAAGCAGGGCATCGTGCTGGCTACCGGCGGCGGCTCTGTGAAATCTCGCGAAACGCGTAACCGTCTCTCCGCTCGCGGCGTGGTGGTCTATCTCGAAACCACTATTGAAAAACAACTGGCTCGCACTCAACGCGATAAGAAGCGCCCTTTGCTGCAGGTTGAAACCCCGCCTCGCGAAGTTCTGGAAGCGCTGGCCGGTGAACGCAATCCGCTGTATGAAGAGATTGCCGATGTAACCATTCGCACTGACGATCAAAGCGCGAAAGTTGTGGCAAACCAGATTATTCATATGCTGGAAAACAACTGATTCTGGCTAAATAAACACTCGCCCGCGGGTACAAGCAACAGAAGGTGTTGAGCGTCATGGAGCAGTTAACAGTCACTCTCGGGGAACGCAGTTACCCTATCACCATCGCTGCCGGCTTATTCAATGAGCCGGCTTCCTTTTGGCCTTTGCGCGCGGGTGACCAGACGATGTTGGTCACAAATGAAACCCTGGCCCCGTTGTACCTGGATAAGGTTCGCCGGGTGCTGGAGCAGGCGGGCGTTAACGTAGATCAGGTGATTCTCCCTGACGGCGAACAACATAAAAGCCTGGCCGTGCTGGAAACCGTCTTTAGTGCGTTATTGCAAAAACCTCATGGTCGGGATACCACGCTTGTCGCGCTTGGCGGCGGCGTGATTGGCGATCTCACCGGTTTCGCCGCAGCCTGTTATCAGCGCGGCGTACGCTTTATTCAGGTGCCGACCACTTTGCTTTCCCAGGTCGACTCCTCTGTCGGCGGTAAAACCGCCGTCAACCATCCTCTCGGCAAAAACATGATCGGCGCGTTTTATCAGCCCGCGTCTGTGGTCGTCGATTTGGATTGTTTACAAACCCTTCCTCCTCGCGAGCTCTCTTCCGGGCTGGCCGAAGTCATCAAATACGGCATTATTCTTGATGGCGCATTCTTCGACTGGCTGGAAGCGAACCTGGACGCGGTCATGGCGCTTGATACCACCGCGATGGCGTACTGTATTCGCCGTTGCTGTGAGCTGAAAGCAGAAGTTGTGGCGGCGGACGAGCGCGAAAGCGGCTTACGTGCTTTACTCAACTTGGGCCATACCTTTGGGCATGCCATTGAAGCGGAAATGGGCTACGGCAACTGGCTGCATGGCGAAGCTGTGGCGGCCGGCATGGTGATGGCGGCGCGTACCGCGCAGCGTCTGGGCCAGTTTCATGAAGATGAGATCCAGCGCATTATCACGTTGCTCAAACGCGCAGGGCTGCCGGTAAACGGCCCGCAAAGCATGGCGCCTGCCGCTTATTTGCCGCATATGATGCGGGATAAAAAAGTGTTGGCTGGCGAACTCCGCCTGGTGCTTCCACTGGCGATAGGCAAAAGTGAAGTACGCGGCGGCGTGTCGCATGACCTGGTACTCAGTGCGATTGCGGATTGTTGGCAAGCGTAACTATTAAAAAGGTGTTTCGCCGTCAGGCGATGTTTAATTCAGGTGATGTGCCAGTTGTACTGACATAAGCCTTTTAGTGGGGTGTGAAATGGATGAATTTAAGCCAGAAGACGAGCTGAAACCTGATCCCAGCGATCGTCGTACTGGTCGTTCTCGTAAATCTTCCGAGTTCGATAACGAGCCGCAACTGAACATCGACGACGTCGATTTGGATGCGGACGATCGTCGTCCGACGCGTGCGCGTCGCGGACGTGACGAGGACGCGGATTACGAGGCTGAAAGCGAAATGGCGGATGACGTCGACGTTGAGCGTCGCCCGCGTAAACGCAAAAAAGCGCCTGCTAAAGGCCCGGTTTCCCGCCAGCATATGATGATGGGCGTGGGTATCCTGGTATTGCTGCTGTTAATTATCGGCATTGGTTCTGCCCTTAAAGCGCCGTCTTCCGATTCCAGCACCGCGCAAAACCAGCCGGCTGAAAAGAATATTAATCTCAACGGTGGCGACACCACCGCCGCGAATCAGGCGAACGGCGCACAGCCTGAGCCAGGCACCACTTCCGCTGCCAACAATACTAACGGTCAGGAAATTTCCCTGCCGCCAGTCTCTTCTACCCCGACGCAGGGCCAGGCTCCCGCGACGCCGGAAGGCCAGCAGCGTGTGGAAGTACCGGGCGACCTGAATAACGCACTGACCTCGCAGCAAGGCCAGATCGATGCGGCGGCAAGCGGATCAACGTTGCCGACTGAACCGGCGACCGTAGCTTCCGTGGGCGCGAACACCCCTCATCGTCAGGCTGCTTCCGGCGAAGCCGAGCGTCAGCCCGCACGTAATGAACGTAAACAGGCGGTGATTGAGCCTGCGCCGCGTAAAACGCAGACCACGCAAACTGCCCCGGCAACACGTCAGCCGACGGCACCGAAAGCGACGGAGACGAAACCTACCGCGACCGCGAAGCAAACTGCGCCTGCGGCTTCTTCTGGCAGCGCCAGCGCGCCAGTTAAAGCGCCAGCAGCGACCACCGCCGCGCCGAAAGCTACAGCTTCCGCGCCAGCGGCAACCGCAGCTGCGCCAGCCGCCAGCGCGGGTGCGTCAAGCGGCAACGTGGGCTCGCTTAAATCCGCGCCTTCGAGCCACTACACGCTTCAGTTGAGCAGTTCGTCGAACTACAACAACCTGAACGCCTGGGCGAAAAAAGAGAGCCTGAAAAACTACGTGGTTTATCAGACAACCCGCAACGGTCAACCCTGGTACGTGCTGGTAAGCGGTGTTTACGCATCGAAAGAAGACGCGAAACGTGCCGTGTCTTCGTTACCGGCGGATGTCCAGGCGAAAAACCCGTGGGCGAAACCCATTCATCAGGTTCAGGCCGATCTTAAGTAATGATCAAAGCGCAGGATGCTGTAGGAGCCGTCTCCACAGCTGGAGAAGGTTAAGCAGTCAGACAGCATGAAAAAAAAACGCGCTTTTCTTAAATGGGCAGGGGGGAAATACCCCCTGCTGGATGAAATCAAAAAGCACCTCCCGCAAGGCGACTGTCTGATTGAGCCCTTTGTGGGCGCAGGTTCGGTTTTCCTCAATACTGACTATTCACGCTATATCCTCGCGGATATCAACAGCGACTTGATCAGTCTGTATAACATCGTTAAAACCCAGACTGATGACTATGTCCGCCAGGCGCGTGAATACTTCACGCCCGAAATGAATCAGGCAGACGTCTATTATCATTTGCGCGATGAGTTTAATCAGAGCCAGGATCCGTTCCGGCGCGCGCTGCTGTTTTTGTACCTTAACCGCCACGGCTACAATGGCCTGTGCCGGTACAATTTACGCGGCGAGTTTAATGTCCCTTTTGGCCGTTATCGCAAACCCTATTTTCCGGAAGATGAACTCTATTTCTTCGCGGAACGGGCGCGTAACGCGATGTTTATTTGCGAAGGGTACGCCAGCAGCATGGCGCGTGCGCAGCAGGGGTCAGTGGTGTATTGCGATCCGCCTTATGCGCCGCTTTCTGCGACAGCGAATTTCACGGCGTATCACACCAACAGTTTTAATTTTGAACAGCAGCAGCATCTTGCTGAACTGGCCCATGGACTCAAAGGAAATCTGGTCCCGGTGCTGATTTCAAACCACGATACCGAACTCACCCGCCAGTGGTATCGGCAAGCTGATGACCTGCACGTTGTGCGGGCGCGGCGCAGCATTAGCAGTAATGGCGGCACACGTAAAAAAGTGGACGAACTGCTGGCGCTCTATTCCGCCTGAGCCGTTTCGCCCGCCGCACAAAACTTTTATGGAGAAGCGGATGAAACAGTTTTTGATTGCCCCCTCGATTCTGTCGGCCGATTTTGCCCGTTTAGGTGAAGATACCGCCGCCGCGCTGGCTGCGGGCGCCGACGTCGTCCATTTTGACGTTATGGATAACCACTATGTGCCGAACCTGACTATCGGCCCAATGGTACTGAAAGCGCTGCGTAAATACGGCATTACCGCGCCGATCGATGTGCATCTGATGGTGAAGCCGGTAGATCGCATCATTCCTGATTTCGCTGCGGCGGGCGCCAGCTATATCACCTTTCACCCGGAAGCTTCTGAGCATGTGGATCGCTCCCTGCAACTGATCAAAGAGCACGGCTGCAAAGCGGGCCTGGTGTTTAACCCGGCAACCCCGCTTAGCTACCTTGATCATGTAATGGATAAGCTGGACGTGATCCTGCTGATGTCGGTCAACCCTGGCTTCGGCGGCCAGTCTTTTATTCCGCACACCCTGGATAAACTGCGCGAAGTGCGTCAACGCATTGATGCTTCAGGCTATGATATCCGCCTTGAAGTCGATGGCGGCGTAAAAGCCTCCAATATCGGTGAAATCGCCGCAGCGGGTGCGGATATGTTTGTTGCGGGCTCGGCAGTGTTCGACGCCCCGGATTATAAAGCGGTCATCGACGAGATGCGTCGTGAACTGGCAAAGGTAAGTCATGGATAAATTTAACTCTGTTCGCGGCGTAGCATTTGACCTGGACGGTACTCTGGTCGACAGCGCGCCGGGCCTGGCTACGGCGGTGGATATGGCGCTGTATGCGCTGGAGCTGCCGCAGGCGGGCGAAGCGCGGGTCATCACCTGGATTGGTAACGGCGCGGATGTGCTGGTCGAACGCGCCCTGACCTGGGCGCGTCAGGAGCGTGCTGTTCTGCGTGCGGCATCGGGCAAGCCTGCGATTGACGATGCGGATATCCCGCATGCCGATCAGGTGCGAATGCTGCGTAAGTTGTTTGACCGTTTCTACGCCGATGCGGTGGAAGAAGGCAGCGTCTTGTTCCCGGATGTGGCCGTGACGCTGAGCGCGCTGGCGGAAAATGCTATCCCGATGGCGCTGGTGACGAACAAACCCACGCCCTTCGTCGCGCCGTTACTGGACGCGCTGGATATCGCCAAATACTTCACCGTCGTGATTGGCGGCGATGATGTGAAAAATAAAAAGCCGCACCCGGAGCCGCTACTGCTGGTAGCGGAAAAATTAGGGCTCACCCCTGGCGAACTGCTGTTTGTCGGCGATTCGCGTAATGACATTCAGGCCGCCGCCGCCGCAGGGTGCCGTTCCGTTGGCCTGACATATGGCTACAACTACGGCGAAGCGATTGAACTGAGCAACCCGGACGTGGTATTCCATCACTTCAAAGACATTCTGCCCGCGCTTGGGCTCCCCCACAGTGAAAATCAGGAATTAACAAATGAGTAAGCCCATCGTATTTAGTGGCGCACAGCCCTCAGGTGAACTGACTATCGGCAACTACATGGGTGCGCTCCGTCAGTGGGTCAACATGCAGGATGAGTACCATTGCATCTATTGCATCGTGGATCAGCATGCTATCACTGTACGTCAGGACCCGGCTGCGCTGCGTAAAGCCACGCTGGATACGCTGGCCCTGTACCTTGCCTGCGGTATCGACCCGGAAAAAAGCACCATTTTCGTCCAGTCCCATGTGCCGGAACACGCACAGCTTTCATGGGCGTTAAACTGTTACACCTACTTCGGCGAACTGAGCCGCATGACGCAGTTTAAAGACAAATCGTCGCGTTATGCCGAGAACATCAACGCAGGCCTGTTTGATTACCCGGTGCTGATGGCGGCGGATATTCTGCTGTATCAAACTAACCAGGTGCCGGTGGGCGAAGACCAGAAACAGCATCTGGAACTGAGCCGCGATATCGCCCAGCGTTTTAACGCGCTGTATGGCGAGGTGTTTAAAATTCCGGAGCCGTTCATTCCGAAATCCGGCGCTCGCGTCATGTCGCTGCTTGAGCCGACCAAAAAGATGTCCAAGTCTGACGATAACCGCAACAACGTGATTGGCCTGCTGGAAGATCCGAAGTCGGTCGTTAAGAAGATCAAACGTGCGGTGACGGATTCCGATGAGCCGCCAGTCGTGCGCTACGACGTGGCAAATAAAGCGGGTGTCTCTAACCTGCTGGATATTCTCTCAGCCGTTACCGGCAAGAGCATTCCGGAGCTGGAGCAGCATTTCGAAGGCAAAATGTATGGCCATCTGAAAGGCGAAGTGGCGGACGCGGTGTCCGGCATGCTGACCGAGCTTCAGGAGCGCTATCATCGTTATCGTAACGACGAAGCTTTCCTGCAGAGCGTGATGAAAGACGGTGCGGCGAAAGCCCGCGCCCGCGCCAGCGAAACGCTGAAGCATGTGTATGATGTGATTGGTTTTGTTGCGCAGCCGTAAGCGTACCGCATGACAGAAAAAGAGGGCTTCGGCCCTCTTTTTTATTTCTGGCGATGATTATCGATAGTCAGGCTGACGCGGTTGGCGCGGCAAAACAGTTCGGAATAGTGCACCGGTTTTCCGGCCTGATCGAAGGCGATTTTGCTGATGCGGAACAGCGGTTCTCCGAGTTCGCACTTTAGCCTTTGCGCTTCGGCTTTGGTGGCCATAAAAATATCGATGGTTTTTTTATCGCTCACTACCCGGGTGTCGTACTTCTCCTGGAACAGCTTATAGGTGGAAGCGCCTGCGGTATAAATGTCGTCGAACGCCGGATAGCGGGAGAGCGGGATCCATGAACTGTCGATAAACAACGGCTCGTCGTCCAGATACATCACCCGTAGCAGGCGGAAAATCTCGCTGCCGCCAGGGATGTTGAGCCTTTCGCAAAACGGATCGGCATTTATCCGTTCCTGTTCAATTACTTCTTCGCGGGTCGGCTTGCCCTGTGAAACGCCGAAATCTGTAAAGCCGCTCACGGTCAGCAGTGCGTTCTCGACTTTTTTACTCTGTACGAAAGTGCCTTTTCCCTGCCAGCGTTGCAGCACGCCGTCGTTAACCAGATCGCTGATTGCTTTGCGGATGGTGATACGGCTGACATTGTAGAGCGTGCATAACTCGCTTTCGGTGGGGATCTGTTGACCCGGCCGGTAAACGCCCTGCGCGATATCATCCAGCAGGCGTTGACGCACGGTGGCGTAAAGGAGTTGATGTGAGTAACGCTCCGTAGCTGGCATGAATCGACCCTGTAGTTATAAGAGGAGTGGGGGTGATTATATGAGCGTTTTAGGATCAGTAACAGGCGTTGGCATGCGGATTGTCACGCCAACGCTCGGCTTTACCAGGCACCATGGTAGCCAATCGTGCGTGCGGCGCACTCGGTGCCCTGTTGCATGGCCTCCTGAAGCGGCAGGCCGTTAGCGACGGCGCACAGGAATCCTGCGATATAAGAATCTCCCGCACCCATCGTATCGACCACCTCGACCTGTTTTGGCGGCATGCGCCAGAACTGCTGGCCGTCCCACGCCAGACTGCCGTTTTCGCCAAGCGTGGCGATAGCCACACCTGCACCGCATTGCACGATGGTTTGCAGACGATCGCGCAGCCACGCGTTTTCTTCGTTCGCCGAGGCAAAGGCGTAATCCAGATATGGCGGCAGCGTACGCCACAGCGGGCTTTCCCATTTGTCGGCAAAATCAAACGACAGGATTTTTCCCGCTGCTTTTAATGCCGGGAAGGCGGATTCCGCATGGCCCCAGATAGCAGAATGAATAATGTCGTACTCCTTCAGCCATTCGAGGTCCTGCTCGCTCACGCTGAACTCAGCCATCACGCCTTCGGTGTAATCACCAAGGAAGCGGTCGTTATCGTGCAGTTCCACCTGCGTTTGCGCCGTCACGCCGGGCATCGCCTGCAAGTGAGAGATATCCACGCCTTTATCGGCTAAATCGCGCCGCAGCATTGCGCCGTAGTCATCCTGGCCTACCCAACTGACGCAGGCCGGATGCATACCATAACGCGTGCTGTAGACCGCCACGTTAACGGCGTTGCCGCCGGAAAAGGCTTTGCCCAACTGCGGATAAATATCCACACAGTTATCGCCTACCGTTGCCAGCCGTTTCATTGCGCCTCCTGTGGGAGCAATTCGCGAAAACGTGCCAGTGCCTGGCGGGCGTAAAGTCGCGGTTCGTTCATGTACATGGTCACCAGTTCGATAGTGCAATAACCGTGATATCCGCTGTCGATAATATCGCGCATCAGCTCGCGCAACGGCATCCTGCCTTCGCCGGGAATATAATGGCTGTCGCTCGCGCCGTCGCTGTCGACAATATGCAAATGGCGTAACTTATCGCCCAGCTTGTCGAAATAGCTCATCACCGGCTCGCCCTGGACAAACGGGGCGCAGATATCAATCATGCTGAACAGACGCGGCGAAGGCACCAGCGCCAGTGCTCGCAGCACATCGTTAGCGTTGCACACTACGTTGGACTCATAAGGCGTGAGCGGCTCCAGCAGCAGATCCATCCCGATGTTTTGCGCGTGACCGCACAGCTCATGCAGGTTGTCTGCCAGCCGTTGCCAGATAGCGTCCGGCGGGGTGAGATAGCCGGCATGCGCGGCGGAGATCAGCGTGAATCCGGCATTCATCTCTTTCGCCATATCCATACCGAGCTTGATCATATCCAGGCTTTCACGGCGCATCCGCTCATCGCCCAGCATCATATTAAAGGGATAACCGTTGGTTTCCGGCGTATAGCCGATAATCGGCATCTGATACACCCGCGTCAGTTCTTTGACGTGTTTAATGCCACCAGCCTTGAGATCCGGCGCGTAGGCGTGGGGTCGACCGCCCCACAGTTCGATCCCGTCGTACCCTAATTCATGCGCGTCGCGAAACGCGTGCTCCAGCGGTAAACGCTGATGACCGCAGGTAAACATACCCGTTTTCATGTGTCTGCTCCTTGCTGTGATGCCCGGCCAGCGGGCCGGGCGAGGCCATTAATACTCGACGATGCCACCGTAGTAGCGACGGTCGTCCGGATTGTGATCTTTGTAGATGGACAGGTAGTAGCAGAGCCACTCCATCGGTACGAACATCAGGAATGGCGCAAGCCACGGATGCATACCCTGGGCTATCTCGGCGTAATCGATCACAATGACGTTATCGGTACGCTCGCGTACGAAACGGATGGCGCGCTCCGTGGTATGGCGGCTTTCGTCATTGCCGAGCAGGAAAAGGAACGGTACGCCCGGCTCAACGATTTCCAGCGGGCCGTGGCGGAATTCGCCGCTTTCAATCACCGAACCGTGAGTCCAGGTAAATTCCATCAGCGTAACGATGCCCTCTTTGTAACCCAGCGGACGCAACGGGCCGGCTGACACGGTATAAATCATCGGCCACTGAGAGGCTTGCTCACCCAACTGACGTCCTTTGTCTTCCCAGGTGCGCACCAGGTGACCCAGCGCCTGCGGCAGTTTACGCAGATCGTTTTTGATTTTGCCGATCTCCGCGTGCGGCGCGAGACGGGTGATCATCTCCAGCACCACGCTGTAGCACAGCAGCAAATGGATTTCCCAGATGCAGTCGGCTTCATACGCCACGACATGTTCAGCCACCTGAGTGACAGGGCTGTCCGGACGTTTGGTAAAGGCCGCCGTCAGCGCGCCGCATGCCGCGCCCAGTTCCAGCGCCTTAATCACTTCCTCGGTTTTGCCATAATCGGAAACGCCAATGACTGCGCAGCGCGAATCCAGGCGGTGCGGGGTGTTATCGCAGAACTCCCAGCCGGAAAGCGCATACACCTGCAAACTGGAGAAACGGTCCGCCAGATGCTTCGCCGTCTGCGCCGCATTCAGCGGCGAACCGCAGGCCACGAAGTAAATACGATCCACGCCGCGGGCAATCATTTCACCGACGATGGCGTGCACGCGCGGAACGTCTTTCTCGAGAACTTTCTCCACTTCCTTGACCATGTTTTCGGTTACCAGGAAATCCACCGTGCTTTTATCAATATTCAACATGCAACAACTCTCCAGACAGGGTTAAGAAATATGAGCCAGACGGCGATTGCGCTTTTCCCAGAAGGCGTAAGCGGGCAGGCCGGTAGCGATAACAATCAGGGCGCAGATAAGCCCCGGGACAGGCGCCCACACAAAGGTGGAGGCCACAAGAATCAGGCTTGAAGCGATAGCGGCAAAGGTCATCAGACCGAACGCCGGCGTGCGCCACAGCGGTTTGTAGTCCTCGCGCTTGCGACACCAGATAATCGAGCCGAAGGTGAGGGTGTTTTTGAAGCACATCACCAGCGTGAAGTAGCCGAGCAGGCTGGTGAGATCAGAGACGAAGATAAAGAAGATGCCGAGGGCGCACTGCAGGATGATGGAGACATCCGGCGTGTTGTATTTCGGGTGAACGTGGCCAAAGCTTTTGAAAAAGAGATTATCTTTCGCCATCGCATACTCAAGGCGTGGCTGGTACATCACGCAGCTTGAAAGCGATCCCAGGATGACGATGATAGCCGTGACCGCAACGAAAATGCCCGCCACGCTGCCCAGCGCCGGAATATAGGTGAGCGCATCGGAAATGGGCGTCTCTGAGGCAGCAAGCTTATCAAACGGCATCAGGCCGGTGATCACCAGCGCCAGCAGCGAATACAGCACCAGCACCAGCAGGCAGGAGCCGATCAGAGCACGCGGCATGGTTTTACCGGGGTTTTTAATTTCGCCGGTCATATAGCAAATGGACGCCATACCGGTGTAAGACCAACTGGTAGCGGAAATCCCGGCCAGCAGCGCCATAATGCCTGCCGCCGCGCTGGGGGTAGCGCCAGCCGGGGCGCTGAAGTTATCGCCTTTCAGCCAGAACACGCCAATGCCGATCACAATGGCAAACGGGATGATTTTCGCGATGGTAATCAGCGTCTGGAAGGTCGCGCCGCCTTCTACCGAACGCAGGTGCAGCACCATAAAGGCCAGAATCAGGCCGGTGGCAACGAACTTTCCGGCAAACGGATCGATGGGGATCAGAAAACCCATGTTGCTGACAATCGCCAGCGCCATAATAGACAGCGATGGCGCATCATTGGCCCAGAAGCTGGCCCAGCCGGAAAGAAACGCCAGCGGACGGCTGCCCGCATTTTTCAGATACACATAGTCCGCGCCGTTTTCGGGATACGCCGTGGACAGCTCCGCGTAAACACACATCTGCGGGATAACGATCAGCCCGCCAATAACGAAAGCAAGCACCGTGAGCCACGGGGAGCCTGCCGCTTTTGCGACTTCACCAACCGAAACGAAAATACCGGAACCGACGGTCGTTCCGACGGAAATGGCCAGCACGGCCCAAAAGCCGAGCTTGCGTTGGAGTTCCTGGCCTTCCATATCGTTACCTTTTTAATTATCAAATGGAGTTGTAGGGTTCAGTGCGTCTGAATGAAGGCAGCAGATCGCCGCACGCTCCGCAGAGGGGATCGTGGAGAATCGCAATGCTGATTTCATTATGAGATGACGCATAATGAATATAACAACATATGATGAATTGTATTGGCGAGATAGATCACAAAATCACCATTTGTGATCGGGTTGTGACGTGATTTGAGATTAACGGTTTGAAATTAAAAGAAATTGAAGTGTGAAGCAGACGTGAAAGAAGAGAACAGAATGAAGGGCCGGGGAGGCCAGACAAAGCGGGGCAGGCCTTACGGCCTGCCGGATGGGATTAAAACCAGCGTAGCGTATCGCGTAGCGCGACCACGCGACCTACAAAAATCAGGCTGGGGCTCTCGACCTGCTGCGCCAGTTCGCCAAGCTGCGTTAGCGTACCGGTCACCACGCGTTGTTTCACGCTGGTGCCATTTTCCACCAGCGCCACCGGCATATCCGCTTCCATACCGTGTTCGAGTAGTTTTTGCTGAATGGTCACCGCCTGGTTGAGGCCCATATAAAACACCAGCGTTTGCTTTTCCGCCGCCAGGTTGTGCCAGTCGAACTCACCGCCGCTTTTCAGGTGACCGGTGATTAACCGCACGCTCTGGGCGTAGTCGCGATGGGTCAGGGGAATGCCCGCGTAGGCAGAACAGCCGGAGGCTGCGGTAATCCCTGGCACCACGGAGAAAGGAATACCGGCGCCGCACAGCGTTTCCAGTTCTTCTCCACCGCGTCCAAAAATAAACGGATCGCCGCCTTTCAGCCTTACCACGCGCTTGCCGCGTTGCGCTTCGCGCAGCAGGATTTGGTTAATTTCTTCCTGCGGAACGCAGTGATAGCCCGCGCGCTTACCGACAAACACCCGGTCGGCGTCGCGGCGCACCAGATTCATAATTTCATCTGAGACCAGACGGTCATACACCACAATATCCGCCTGCTGAATTTGTTGCAGGCCTTTCAGGGTAAGCAGGCCCGGATCGCCAGGGCCCGCGCCTACCAGTACGACTTCGCCACGATCGTCCAGCGGCTCGGTAAACAGGGCTTCGGTAAGGGTGGCGACGTTCTGCTCATCCTGATTAGCAAGCGACTGCGCCAGGCGGTCGTTTACAAACAGTTTTTCCCAGAAGCGACGGCGTTCGCTCATGCTGCTGAAGGTTTTCTTCACGCGGCTGCGCAGTTTTCCGGCGTAACGGGCGATTTGCCCCAGATGCTGGGGCAACAGAGATTCAAGCTTCTCACGCAGCAACCGCGCCAGAACAGGCGAAGTGCCGCCGGAGGAGACCGCCACCATCAGCGGCGAGCGGTCGATAATCGAGGGCATAATAAAGCTGGCCTGCTGCGGCGCATCCACCACATTGCAGAAGATGCGATGCGCTTCGGCAGCGGCGCTAACGCGCTCGTTAACCGCATCGTCGTTGGTGGCGGCAATCACCAGCCAGCAATTGTCCATCAGGCTTGCATCGAACGGGCCGGTAACGAGGGTTAATGCCCCCTCGTCTTGCCAGACCTGAAACTGCGGGGTAAACGCCAGCGCGTTTACGGTAACCTGGGCTCCTGCCTCCATCAGCAGGCGCGCTTTGCGTTCTGCTACGTCTCCGCCGCCTACTAACAAGCAGGGGCGCTGTTTTAACTGACAAAATATCGGCAGGTGATCCACGACATGACCTCTTAGTGAGTGGCTTTCGCCGCTACGGTTGCGATGTTATTTGCCGGAGTCGGACGCTCCGCTTTTGGCGTAGCATACCAGTAACCTAACCCCATAAACACCGCGCCGGAGAGCGTATTGCCCAGCGTGACCCACAACAGGTTATGACCAATACCAGAAAGGGTGTACGCCTCGCTGTGGTGACCGAACCAGGACAGGGCAAACAGCGTCATGTTGGCAATGGAGTGTTCGTAGCCGGAAGCGATGAACGCTAACAGGCACCACCAGATTGCCAGGAATTTCGCCGCGCCTTCCGTACGGATCGCCATCCAGATTGCCAGGCAAACCAGCCAGTTACACAGCGCGCCTTTAAAGAACAGCACCGTGGCTGGCGCGGAGGTTTTGGCCAGCGCCACGGTGTGCACCAGGCTGGTATCCACCGGCAGCAGGCTACCGCCGCCCCAGCTATACAGCAACGCCACAAACACCGAGCCGACCAGGTTGCCGAGCCAGGTTTGCGGCAGGATCGCCCACATCTGACCGTGACTGATGGTGCCCGCTTTGACGCCAAAGGTCAGGAACATGGTATGACCGGTAAACAACTCGGAACCGGCGATGATCACCAGGGTCAGCGCGATGCCGAAGGTGGCACCCATCACCAGCGGACGTACTGCCGGATCGAGCAGATTACCCAGCGTGAAAATCAAAATAATGCCCAGCCCGACATACGCGCCTGCCATAGCGGAACTGACCCAGAAACCCAACGGATTGCCGGAGGAGAGCCGGGCGATACGCGCCGCGTTGGCCGCGCATTTATTAATGGTGTCTGTAAACATGATGGTTATCCTAATAGATTGAAAAATAGAAAATTGTCTGCGCTGGCGGTCGCGGCCGGAATCATTTCCGGTCTGTTTTTGTCGCGATGCATGACGCAAAACGCCCACGGTTTACCGCACATCTTTGAGTGCAAAGAGGCCGGGACGGAAAAAATTTACAAGAAGGGCGAGGAGGAACCTCGCCCTGGGGCATTACGATTTCAACTGTACCTGCCCGTCTTTCACGCGGGCTTCATAGTGGGCAACGGAGTGACTTTCGTCCTCCATGCACAACCCATCGCGCAGGCGGAAGCGCTGTTTCTTGAGTGGGCTTGCGACCCACAGTTCGCCCTGATGTTCGACAATCAGGCCGCGAGACAGCACGCTGGCGTCGAAGAACGGGTCAATATTGCTGATGGCGTAGACCTCATCAGACTCGTATGGCCGGAAAATCGCGACCTGCTGCTCATTGAACAGCGCGCAGACGCCGGTTGCCGGCAGGATCTTCTCGATCGGGCAGATAGTCATCCACTGGCTCATACGGTTTCCTCCTCCACAAAGGTGACCGGGATGCGTTCGTACGGCGCAGCCGGACGGTGCTGTTGGCGCTCAGGAACCGTCTGAACATTCGGGTCGCGAAGCGGGCTGTTGATAAAGTGCTGGAAGCGAACCTGAGCGGCCGGATCGTTCACCGTTTCGGTCCATTCGCAGACTACCGCTTCACGCAGGCGGGCCATTTCCGCTTCAAGCTGGGCATTCAGGCCCAGTTTGTCGTCAATGATGACGCTCTTCAGATATTCAATCCCACCTTCCATGTTATCCAGCCACGGTGCGGTACGGGTCAGTTTGTCGGCGGTGCGGATGTAGAACATCATGAAGCGGTCGAGATAACGCACCAGCGTATCGCGGTCGAGGTCTGCCGCCAGCAGATCCGCGTGACGCGGTTTCATGCCGCCGTTGCCGCAAACGTACAGGTTCCAGCCTTTTTCGGTGGCGATGATACCCACGTCTTTACCCTGCGCTTCGGCGCATTCACGGGTACAGCCGGAGACGCCGAACTTCATTTTGTGCGGTGTGCGGATGCCTTTGTAGCGGTTTTCCAGCTCAACGCCGAAGCCCACGCTATCGCCCACGCCATAGCGGCACCAGGTGCTGCCGACGCAGGTTTTCGCCATACGCAACGCTTTGGCGTAGGCATGACCAGTTTCAAAGCCTGCTTCAATCAGCTGACGCCAGATTTCCGGCAGGTCGTCTTTCTGCGCGCCGAACAGGCCGATACGCTGAGAGCCGGTAATTTTGGTATACAGATTGAATTCACGGGCGATACGGCCCACTTCCATCAACCCTTCCGGCGTGATTTCGCCGCCAGCAGAGCGCGGGATCACCGAGTAGGTGCCGTCTTTCTGGATATTCGCCAGGAAGTTGTCGTTGGTATCCTGAAGCGGGGTGTGCTTCGGTTTCAGGATGTATTCATTCCAGCAGGACGCCAGCAGTGAACCCACGGTCGGTTTACACACTTCACAGCCGTAGCCTTTACCGTATTTCGCCAGCAGCTCGTCGAAGGTTTTAATGCCTTCCACGCGGATCAGGTGATACAGCTCCTGACGGGAAAACGCGAAGTGTTCGCACAGGTTGTGGCTGACTTCGATACCCTGTTTCGCCAGTTCGGCGTTGAGCACCTGAGTAACCAGCGGGATACAGCCGCCGCAGCCGGTACCGGCTTTGGTTTCCGCTTTCAGCGCCGCAACAGTGTGGCAGCCTTTGTTGATGGCGGAAATCAGCATGCCTTTGGTGACGTCGAAGCAGGAACAGATTTGCGCGCTGTCCGGCAGTTTATCCACGCCGATGGCCGGTTTGCCCTGGCTGGCATGGGACGGCAGGATCAGGGCGTCCGGGTTTTCCGGCAGCTCGATTTGATTCAGCACCAATTGCAGCAGGTTGCCGTAATCGCTGGTATCGCCCACAAGGACTGCGCCCAGCAGGGTTTTATTGTCTTCGCTGACAATAAGACGCTTATAAACTTCTTTGCTTTCGTCGAGGAAGACGTAGCTGCGTGAGTTCGGGGTGCGACCGTGGGCATCGCCGATGCCGCCAACGTCCACGCCCAGCAGTTTCAGCTTGGCGCTGAGGTCCGCGCCTTCAAACGCGTTGGTGTTGCCAAGAATGTGGTCAACCGCCACCTGCGCCATTTTGTAGCCAGGCGCGACCAGACCGTATACGCGGTTATGCCAGCTGGCGCATTCGCCGATGGCATAGATATCCGGGTCGGAGGTCTGGCATTTGTCGTTAATCACGATACCGCCGCGCTGCGCAACCGCCAGACCACACTGGGTCGCCAGTTTGTCGCGTGGGCGAATACCGGTTGAGAAGACGATAAAGTCCACTTCCAGGTCGCTGCCGTCAGCGAAGCGCATGGTTTTACGGGCGCTTTTACCGGTCTGAACGATCTCCTGGGTGTTTTTACTGGTGTGAACTTTCACGCCCAGGCTTTCGATTTTCTTACGCAGCTGCTCGCCGCCCATCTGATCGAGCTGTTCGGCCATCAGCATGGGGGCAAATTCAATAACGTGGGTTTCGACGCCTAAGTTTTTCAGCGCGCCAGCCGCTTCCAGACCTAACAGACCGCCGCCGACCACCGCCCCGCGTTTACTGCGACGGGCGCAGGATTCGATAGCGTTGAGATCTTCGATGGTACGGTAGACGAAGCAGTCCTGGGTATCAGACCCTTTGATCGGCGGGATCCACGGATAGGAACCGGTCGCCATGATCAGTTTGTCGTAATAAACGGTACGCCCGGCGCTGGAGTGAATCACTTTTTCCTGGCGGTTGATGGTGATGGCGCGTTCGCCCATCAGCACTTTTACGCCGTGCTTCTCATAATAACCTTCACGCACTAAAGAGAGTTCTTCAGCGGTGTGGTGAGAGAAGTAAGAGGAGAGGTGAACACGATCGTAGGCGATACGCGGCTCTTCACAAAATACGGTAATGTCGAACTGGCTGGCGTCAGCTTTATCGAGGAGATCCTCAATAAAGCGATGGCCTACCATCCCATTACCGATTATAGCCAGTTTGACTTTGCTCATTTTTGCCTCGATTTCTATTCTATTACCGCCTACCTTAACGATTCAGCAAACCCCCTTCTTGATATAGATCAATTTCGGCCTCATATACCCCTTAATGGGTATATCCTTGATTTTTGTAGGTTTTTCTAAGTGGCGGAAATGATTCAGGTTTCATTTTTGCGCGCTTTTTAAACAAATTTGAGTTGTGCAGGACGGAATGTGGTATCACTCTCTAAAAAGCGCTTACAGCGGAGGGAGTATGTCTTCAACATCTTTGTGGTTAATCCAGAATGTGCGTCTGCCGGGGCGGGAAGGTTTATGGCAAATCGCCATTGATAAAGGGCGATTCGGGGCCATTACGCTTATGGAAAACGGCATACACAGCAGCCTGGATGTGCTGAACGCACGCGGCGGGTTAGCCGTTCCTCCTTTTATTGAACCGCACATTCATCTGGATACCACCCAAACCGCCGGCGAACCGAGCTGGAATCTCTCCGGAACGCTCTTCGAAGGCATTGAGCGCTGGGCTGAGCGTAAGACAACGCTAACCCATGAAGATGTAAAAGCCCGCGCGTGGCAAACCCTGAAGTGGCAAATGGCGCAGGGTATTCAGTATGTGCGTACCCATGTGGATGTCTCTGATCCGTCCCTCACGGCGCTCAAAGCGCTACTGGAAGTGAAACAGGAAGTGGCTCCCTGGGTGGATTTGCAACTGGTGGCGTTTCCGCAGGAGGGCATCCTTTCTTACCCCAACGGCGAAGCGTTGCTGGAGGAAGCGTTAAGACTCGGCGCGGATGTGGTGGGCGCGATCCCGCATTTCGAATTTACCCGCGAATATGGCGTCGAGTCGCTGAACATCGCGTTCGCGCTGGCGAAGAAATATGATCGGCTGCTGGATATTCACTGTGATGAAATCGACGATGAGCAGTCGCGCTTTCTCGAAACCGTCGCGGCGCTGGCGCTTAAAGAGAATATTGGCTCACGCGTAACGGCCAGCCATACCACCGCGATGCACAGTTATAACGGAGCGTATACCTCGCGCCTGTTCCGTTTGCTCAGGCTCTCCGGGATTAACTTTGTTGCCAATCCGCTGGTGAATATTCATCTGCAAGGGCGGTTCGACGATTATCCGAAACGGCGCGGCATCACACGGGTGAAGGAGTTGCTGGCGGCTGATATCAACGTCTGTTTCGGGCATGACGATGTGTTTGACCCGTGGTACCCACTGGGCACCGGCAATATGCTTCAGGTACTGCATATGGGGCTGCACGTCTGCCAGATGATGGGGTATGAGCAGATTAACCAGAGCCTGAATCTGATTACCCACAACAGCGCCAGAACCCTGGGCATTGCGGAGTACGGTATTGAAGAAGGCCATCCCGCGAATCTGATTATTCTGCCGGCGGAAAATGGCTTTGAGGCGGTAAGACGCCAGGTGCCGGTGCGCTGGTCGGTCCGTCACGGGAAAGTGATCGCCACTACGCAGTTGTCGCAAACCTGGGTGAAGATGGATAACGGCGGGGAAGAGATCGACTTTACGCGCCCTTCAGGAACGTGAAGGGCGCGTTGAGCATTAATGCACTGCGTTAACCGCGCCATGACGACGATGGCGGGTCACAAAGCCTAAAACGAAGCACATCACAAACACCACGGCATACAGACCATTTGCCGTGTTCAGCGCCGCCAGCGGCCCGCTGTGGGCGACGATCGGGCCGGTAACCACGAACGTCAACATGGTGCCGATGGTGCCGCAGGTCAGGACGAAGTTAACCAGTTTCGGCGACGGCACTTTGGTTTGCTGGGAGCCGAGCGTGATGATCGAGGTATAAATGGCGCTGGAGAAAAAGCCCAGTGCCAGAATAAACCAGGCCATGTGCCCCGGTTCGCCGGAGATAAAGCAGTACATCAGCACCGTGGCGAGGCCCGCCAGCACGGTCAAAATGCGTTGCAAATCGAAGAAGCGCAGGATAAAGCTGAACGCCCACATGCCGAACATGTAAGACATCCAGAAATTGCTGACCAGCGTACCGGCATCGTTCAGGCTCATCCCCAGGCTCCGGGCGTATTCCGGCACCCAGGAGATAAAGCCCAACTGGCCGAGGATGTAGCACAGCGCCGCGATGGACAGGAACAGCACGCCGACGCCCCATTTCTCTTTCTCAGCAGGCGCAGCGCCGGATTTGGCATGTTTGCCCAATGCCGGGAATTCGCAGCCGAAAGTCAGAATAAAAATCGCGGCGTACACCAGGCCGATAGAGGCATACACCCAGTACCATTCAATTGTGCGCGCCAGCAGCCAGGCCGCCAGCATCGGGAAAATCATCCCCGCCATGCTGAAGAAGGAGTCGGTAAACAGCAGACGCGCGCCGCGCTGACGGCCTTCATACAGTTGGGTGATCAAGAAGGTGCCGATGGACATGGTAATGCCGCTTACCACGCCCAGTACGAACATGCAGGCGGAAAACAGCGCCAGACTATGGCTGAGCATCAATCCCGCCACGGCCAGCACCATCATTACGAAGCCAAAGCGCAGTTGGGTTTTCAGCGGCACGATTTCCATAAGCCAGGCGTTAAGGAAGATGGAAATCAAAATACCGGCATTCAGGAAGGTAAAGGTGTTGCTCATGCTGGAGACCGGCAGGCCGAAGTAGTCGGCGATATTGCCCATCACCATCCCGGTGACAATCACTAACGCGCCGGTCAGGGCGTAGGAAAAGTAACTGATCCATGTGAGCTTGATGCGATTGCTGTTAGTCATGAAGATCCTGTGAAGAGAAATGTAAGGCGCCTTGACGATATGAAGGCGGGCGCAGTGTACGTTTTTATGTGACGCATATAAACATTCCTGTCTTTAATTACTGCAAATTGCCGGTTTTGGTGTGAGTTGAGTCACATATTATGCCTATACTTAGCAGGCGAAATTCTCGGATGTTAGCCTTGCATCGTAAAACCAGGTAAATGTCTGGCACGATCGGGTTGGCGTCTTTAGAATCAAGCCACTTGCCTTTAACCCTGTTTTCGTAAGGAATGCTTCATGCTCAAATCAACTCTGGCGGCTGTTGCAGCTGTATTCGCTCTTTCCGCTCTCTCTCCCGCAGCGTTGGCCGCAAAAGGCGATCCTCGCGTACTGCTGACGACGTCCGCCGGAAATATCGAACTGGAGTTAAATAGCCAAAAAGCGCCGGTTTCAGCGAAAAACTTCGTCGATTACGTCAATAGCGGTTACTACAACAACACCATTTTCCATCGCGTGATCCCGGGCTTTATGATCCAGGGCGGCGGCTTCACCGCCGATATGCAGCAGAAGAAAGCCAACCCGCCGATTAAAAACGAGGCTGATAACGGCTTGCGCAACACCCGCGGCACCATCTCTATGGCGCGTACCGCTGATAAAGACAGCGCCACCAGCCAGTTCTTTATCAACGTGGCCGACAACGCTTTCCTTGATCACGGCCAGCGTGATTTCGGGTATGCGGTGTTTGGTAAAGTTGTGAAAGGGATGGATGTTGCCGATAAAATCGCTCAGGCCCAGACGCATGATGTCGGTCCTTACCAAAATGTTCCGTCAAAACCGATAGTTATCCTTTCTGCTAAAGTCCTGCCGTAACGCTTTTTGGCGCGGGTTCGCTTAACCCGCGCCGTCCTCCTCCCGGCGTGTCTCCCATTTGCTGCTTATACTTGTGGCAAATGAGGAAACGATCAGGGAGGCGCTATGTCTAAAAAACTCACCGATAAACAAAAATCCCGTCTCTGGGAGCAAAAGCGAAACATCAACTTCCAGGCCAGCCTGCGCCTTGAAGACCGCGATATTCCGTTAGTTGAGTTGAACGCAGACGAAGCCGAACAACGCCTTCAGGAACTCAGGGGGCACTATGAGCGATAAATTTGGTGACGGGCGCGACCCCTATCTCTACGGCGGGCTGAATGTCCTGAAAAACCGCCTCAACATCCGCCAGGCGCAACGTCTTGATGACGCCATGCTGGAATTTATCGCGCTGCGTGCCGCCACCCTGCCGCTTGGGCCAGTGCCGCGCGGCTTACCGCATTTATGCGCTATCCACCGTCATCTGTTCCAGGACGTTTTCGACTGGGCGGGTGAACTGCGTGAAGTCGATATCTATCAGGGCGATACGCGGTTTTGCCATTTCGGCTATATCGAGAAAGAAGGCAACGACCTCTTCCAGGATCTGGAAGACGAAGGATATCTGGCGGGGCTTGAGGCACCAGAGTTTATCCAGCGGCTGGCGCACTATTATTGTGAAATCAACGTGCTGCATCCGTTCCGACTCGGTTCCGGCGTAAGCCAACGGATTTTCTTCGAACAGTTGGCGATCCACGCCGGTTATAGTCTGGACTGGCGTGATATCGAGCCGTCATTCTGGCGCGAGGCCAACCAGGCCGGGGCGATGGGCGATCTGGAACCGCTGACGACGATCTTCAGCAAAGTGGTAAGTGAAGCCCGGGAAAGCGAGTAGAATAGCGCGGTTCATTTTTCCGGAGCCGCCATGATACTGCTGATTGATAACTACGATTCGTTCACCTGGAACCTGTATCAGTATTTCTGCGAACTCGGTGCGGAGGTGGTGGTTAAGCGCAACGATGATATCGGTCTTGCCGACATCGCCACGCTCGCACCGCAAAAAATTGTCATTTCTCCCGGTCCCTGCACGCCGACCGAAGCAGGGATCTCTCTGGATGTGATCCGTCACTATGCGGGGCAATTACCGATTCTGGGGGTATGCCTGGGTCATCAGGCGATAGGGCAGGCATTTGGCGCGCACGTTGTTCGCGCACGTCAGGTGATGCATGGCAAAACCTCTCTCATTCGTCACAACGGTAACGGCGTTTTCCGCGGGCTCAATAATCCTCTCACCGTGACGCGCTATCACTCGCTGTTAATTGACCCTTCAACGCTACCGGACGCTTTCGAGATTACCGCCTGGAGCGCGGAGCAGGAAATCATGGGCATCCGCCATCGTGAGTGGGATCTGGAAGGCGTGCAGTTTCATCCGGAAAGTATCCTCAGCGAACAGGGGCATGCGCTGCTCGCCAACTTTTTACACCGCTGATTTTTTATTGCCATTAACTGATTTTTTATGCATATTTTGTGATTATCTTTTCAGTTAAGATTTCGCAAAAATGGATGGGCATAAGATGGCAAATGAACAGACGGCAATTACCCGGGCGACGTTTGACGACGTTATTCTGCCAATTTACGCACCGGCTGACTTTATTCCGGTCAAAGGGAAGGGCAGCCGCGTATGGGATCAGCAGGGTAATGAGTACGTTGATTTTGCCGGGGGGATTGCGGTAACAGCCCTTGGGCATTGCCATCCTGCGCTGGTGGACGCGTTGAAAACCCAGGGCGAAACGCTGTGGCATACCAGCAACGAGTTTACCAACGAACCGGCGCTACGTCTGGGCCGTAAAATCATCGACGCCACGTTCGCCGAGCGCGTACTGTTTATGAACTCCGGGACCGAAGCCAACGAGACCGCGTTTAAACTGGCGCGCTACTATGCGTCCACCCGCCACAGCCCTTACAAATCTAAAATCATCGCTTTTCATAACGCTTTTCATGGCCGTTCGCTGTTTACCGTTTCGGTCGGCGGGCAGCCGAAATATTCCGACGGTTTCGGCCCGAAACCCGCGGACATTATCCATGTGCCGTTTAACGATCTGCATGCGGTGGAAGCGGTGATTGACGATCATACCTGCGCCATTGTGGTGGAGCCGATTCAGGGCGAAGGCGGCGTAACGGCCGCGACGCCTGAGTTCTTACAGGGCTTGCGCGACCTGTGCGACAAGCATCAGGCGCTGTTGGTCTTTGATGAAGTGCAATGCGGCATGGGGCGTACCGGCGATTTGTTTGCCTACATGCACTATGGCGTGACCCCGGATATTCTTACCAGCGCCAAGGCGCTGGGTGGCGGTTTCCCGGTGAGTGCGATGCTGACGACCCAGGAGATCGCCTCGGCGTTTCACGTGGGCTCTCATGGCTCCACCTATGGCGGCAATCCGCTGGCCTGTGCGGTAGCGGGGGCAGCGTTCGATATCATTAATACGCCGGAAGTACTGGGCGGCGTGACGCAAAAACGCGCCCGCTTCGTTCAACATCTCGAAGAGATCGACGCGCAATATGATGTGTTCAGCGATATTCGCGGGATGGGGCTGCTGATTGGTGCTGAGCTCAAGCCACAGTATAAAGGCCGCGCACGGGAGTTTTTATACGCGGCGGCGCAGGCGGGCGTGATGGTGTTAAATGCCGGGCCGGATGTAATGCGTTTTGCACCGTCGCTGGTGGTGGAGGCGGCAGATATTGATGAAGGGATGACGCGGTTCGCCCGGGCGGTCGCGAGCGTCAGTCGTTAACCGCAGACGGATTACCGAGACGTCGGCTCCGCCAGATACCGTGGCGGGGCCGTTGACGCCAGGCGACGGACGAAATGGTGTGCATGGTGTTCAGATGGCCGATAATGCGCTGCAAATGTTGCTCGAGGACGCTTAACGGCCCCTGGGAAAACTCTTCCGGGGTATCCAGAATCACCGCGTCTTTCGTCTCCCCGGGTTCATCATATTCAAGCCGTTGCTGACAGCGCTGGAGCGCAATCTCGCAGGACTGCAAATAGCGCTGCGCCAGTTCCGGCGTCAGCATGGTATGTTCCCGCGCCATGGTAGTGATGGCGTTGATATGCTCAACGATAAACTGACTGTGGGTGACCCAGAGTTTCATTTCGTCCAGATAACGCGAATTAAATCCCGGTTCCTGCATCGCCTGGTTCAGGGAGTTATAGAGCGCGTTATGGGCCTGATTCACCAGCATCCTTTGCCATGCAAGCGGCGTGGGTTGCGGATCGTCGCTGAGAATTAAGCGTATTGCTTTCTGGTCGGCTTCCAGGGCGTCATGGGCATTTTTCCGCAGCAGGCCGCTTTGCCACTGGGGCCATAGCCAGACCATGCCGCCGAACGCGATCAGGCAGCCAATCAGCGTGTCAATCAGGCGCGGCAGGATGAACTGCTCGCCGCTCAGCGACAGCAGTTGCAGGGTGTACACCGCCGTCACCGTAAACCCGATGGTGGCCCAGCCGTAATTTTTACGAATGATAAGGTAGCTCACCAGGGTGATAAACAGCATCGCCAGCAGGGTATAGCCATCCGCAATGTGATAATGCAGCGTCATGCCCGCAATAATCAGTCCCGCCATGGTGCCGCCGGCACGATGTAAGATGCGTACCCGCGTGGCGCCGTAACCGTTCTGGGTTACGAACATCACGGTCATCAGTATCCAGTAAGGTTTCGGCAAGTGCAGCGCGCTGCCCACCAGGCTGGCGATGCTCAGCATAACGGCGATGCGGGCGGCGTTGCGCAGGGCGGTGGACTTGAGCGACAGATAACTTTTCAACGCCCGCAATACCGGTAAACGGCGTTGTTTATCCTCCATCAAATCCCGCGTATACAGTGGACGCTGGCTTTTCAGGACTCTGGCGATGCGGCTGAAATGGTATTCGCAGAACTGTCCAACCGGGTTGTCGGGATGCTGACGGGCGATTTTTTCCAGCGCGCCGATCTGTTTATCCATTTCAAAGCGTTTGGGGTAACGGTGATACAAAATATCGTCGGCGCGTTCCCGCAGCCTGGCCGCTACCGTTTGGGCCGTCCAGCGGATCACTGCTTCGGCATGGCTTGCACGCACCAGCTTCTGCACTTCTTCAGGCTGATGCAGGCTTACTGAAATATGTTCCTGCAAATCCAGGGCAATCTGAAAAGTACGCATTAAGCGCTTATAGCCGTGATGATGCCCCGCCGACAGCATATTGAGTTGCTGATAACACTGAGTAATCAGATCGACGGTTTTTTGCTGACGCGCCAGCAGGGGCGGCAACGCGGTTTGCGGATCGGCGTGCTGTGTGAGCAGGCTGTATTTGGCTTCACAGTAGTCCGCCAGTTGTCGGTAAAGCAGACTGAGTGTTTCGCGCAGCGGCTGCTCGCGCCATAGCCAAAACCAGAACCAGTTGAATAAGCCGTACCATAAGGTGCCGAGCACATACAGCAGGAGCGGCTCCCAGATCGGCATGTTGCCCGCCAGACTTAGGGTAAAAATGGCGGCAATCAGCGACGCCGGAAACAAGCGCGCATGCAACGGGCTGATCTCCGCGGTCACGCCCAGGATTAACGCCAGCCCCGTGAGCACCAGCGGCAGGGGAAGGGGCGTTTGCAGCAGCAACTGCACCGCCAGGCTGCTGAGCGCAAACAGTGAGCCGCCAACAATCAGGCGTTTAAAAAAGCGTTTATGCGGCGTATCTAAACCGGCAATGTTGCAACAGGCGGGAACGAGGGAGAACAGCAGACCGTGCTGGAGGTGACCGACAACCAGCCCAACCGCCACGGGTAGACACAACACCAGAGTTTGACGAAGGGCGTAGTTAATTTCCGGGTGGTAGATCAGACGTCGCCACATGGGTGCGTTCGGATAAAACGGCGTGTCGCCACGCCGTTTCTGATGCTTAGCGGGTTCCGTAAACCACAATAGTTTTACCGTGGGCGGAGATCAGGTTTTGATCTTCCAGCATTTTCAAAATGCGGCCAACGGTTTCGCGGGAACAGCCGACGATCTGGCCGATCTCCTGGCGGGTAATTTTGATCTGCATACCATCCGGGTGCGTCATGGCATCCGGCTGTTTGGCCAGGTTGAGCAGCGTCTGCGCGATGCGGCCTGTTACATCAAGGAAGGCAAGGTTGCCTACTTTTTCTGATGTCACCTGCAGACGGCGTGCCATCTGCGAAGAAAGACGCATCAGGATGTCAGGGTTAACCTGAATCAACTGGCGGAATTTTTTGTAGGAGATTTCTGCCACTTCACACGCCGTTTTGGCGCGAACCCAGGCACTGCGTTCCTGACCTTCTTCGAACAATCCCAGTTCGCCGATGAAATCGCCCTGATTCAGATAAGAGAGGATCATTTCCTTGCCCTCTTCATCTTTAATCAGCACTGCCACGGAGCCTTTAACGATGTAATACAACGTTTCCGCCTTTTCACCCTGGTGAATCAGCGTGCTCTTCGATGGGTACTTATGAATATGGCAATGAGACAAGAACCATTCGAGAGTCGGGTCTGTTTGCGGTTTGCCAAGCACCATGCGCGGTTATCCTCTGTTTTAAGCTGACTCCAGAGAGCAACAATACCCCTCTGGGTTTTTGCAATCGTCTCTTCTCCAGGCCGGAGAAGGGGGCCATTAACGTCCTGTGGCCTGTAATAGGTGTGGTCGTATGCATACATGCATCACATCAATGTATCGCTGTAGCATCCCGACAGTTTTAGCATAGCTTTAAGTGAGTGTCTCCTATTGTCTCGTTTCAGCTTGACGTGGCTCTCATCCGTTGCGCGTTTTGTTACAGCCGCGTAATCTGTCAGTAATTTAGAAACACTGGAGCAACGAAAATGCAGGCAAGAGTGAAGTGGGTTGAAGGGTTAACCTTTCTTGGCGAGTCCGCCTCCGGGCACCAGATTTTGATGGACGGCAACTCCGGTGACAAAGCCCCCAGCCCGATGGAAATGGTGCTGATGGCGGCAGGTGGATGCAGCGCGATCGACGTCGTTTCGATCCTGCAGAAAGGTCGCCATGACATTACCGATTGTGAAGTCAAGCTGACGTCAGAACGACGTGAAGAGGCGCCGCGCTACTTCACCCACATTAATTTGCATTTCATCGTGACCGGCCACGCGCTGAAAGACGCGGCGGTCGCACGCGCAGTCGATCTCTCTGCAGAAAAATACTGCTCGGTCGCCCTGATGCTGGAAAAGGCCGTCAACATCACCCATTCCTATGAAGTGATCGAAGGCTAACGTCCTTTCTTAAACAGGCGGCCTGGCCGCCTTAAATTTTTCGCCCTTCCATAATGCGCTTCACCAGCGGCAGCATAATTAATTCCATCGCCAGCCCCATTTTGCCGCCAGGCACCACTAATGTATTTATGTGGGAAATGAATGAACCCTGCAACATGGCCAGCAGCCAGGGGAAATCAATGCCTTCCAGATTCCTGAAATGCACCACCACAAAGCTTTCATCCAGCGACGGGATCGCTTTTGCGGCGAAGGGGTTGGAGGTATCGACGGTGGGCACGCGCTGGAAGTTAATGTGGGTACGGGAAAACTGCGGCGTGATGAAATTGATGTAATCATCCATTGAACGCACCACGGAATCCATCACGGCTTCCCGTGAATGGCCGCGCTCGCTGGTATCGCGGATCAGTTTTTGAATCCACTCAAGGTTGACGATCGGCACCACCCCGACCAGCAAATCAACGTGCTGCGCAACATCGTGCTGTGGCGTCACCACGCCACCGTGCAGGCCTTCATAGAACAAGACGTCTGTAGGTTCCGGCAGCGGCTGCCAGGGCGTAAATGTGCCTGGCACCTGATTCCAGGGAACGGCTTCGTCGTAGGTGTGCAGGTATTTGCGCGACTGCCCCGTTCCGGTCTGACCGTACTGACTGAATGTTTGCTCCAGCAAACCAAAGTCGTTGGCTTCTGGACCAAAGTAACTGATGTGCTTACCCACATCGCGCGCCTTACGGATCGCCATATCCATTTCAGGGCGGGTATAGCGATGAAAGCTGTCACCTTCCACTTCGGCGGCATGGAGATTGAGCTGGGCGAAAATCTTGCGAAATGCGAGGCTGGTGGTGGTCGTTCCGGCTCCGCTGGAGCCGGTGACGGCGATAATCGGATGTTGAGCAGACATGGCGGAACAACTCCCTGGTTAGCAGCGTATTGTCATTGTTCAGCGCGTCGGACGGGTTTAACCCCGGAACTGGTCGCGCGGCATGATATTGACCGTTTCATGCAGTTCCGACCACACCAGAACAGCATCGCCGCGCTCCAGCTGGCGTTTCACCTGCGACACTTTATCGCTGAGCGAACGCTCATGTTCACCATAATCCGTACCTTCCCGCAAGACAAAAGCTTCAATAATGTTATCAAGCGTTTCGGGTGCAAGGGATTGCCAGGGAATAATCATTGTTTATCCAGGTAAGGGGTTAACCAGTCGGGAATACGCGCTTCAAGCCACATTTTCGGGCGTAAGGCTGTCCCGCCAACAAAGCCGACATGCCCGCCATATTCGGTCAACTGGTACTCGATATTCGCGGGCAGTTGTGCCATGTCCGGAATGACGTGACTGTCCATGAAGGGATCGTCCTGAGCATGAATAATCAGTGTAGGCTGGGTTATCGAGGGCAGCAGCGGCATGGCGCTACAGCGCTGATAATAATCTACCGCACCGTTAAAACCGTGGGCTTTTGAGGTGATGAGCTCATCAAACTCCCGCAGGCGACGAATGTTCTTCAACCGGGCGAGATCGACCGGCAAGGTTCCCGGCCAGGCCTGAAGTTTGCGCGTGGCGTTGGCTTTAAGCAGCTTTAACAGGTAGTGCTGATAAACCTGGGAAAAGCCCTTTTCGATGTGGTTACAGCAGTGCTCCAGCATAAACGGCGCGGAGACGATGGCCGCCGCGCTGACAGGAAGGTTGGGGTTTTTAGCCAGCAGACAGGCCAGCATGTTGCCGCCCAGTGAAAAACCGACCGCCGCCGTTGGCTGCTCGCCAAAGCGACTGTTCAGCCATTCGAGAAAATACCGTCCGTCTTCAGTTTCGCCGGAGTGGTAAATACGGTGCATACGGTTCGGTTCGCCGCTGCATCCGCGAAAATGCATCACCACGCCCAGCCAGCCGCGGGCTTTAGCCGCCTGAATCAGACCGTAGGCGTAAGGGCTATGCAGACTGCCTTCCAGACCATGAAATATGACCAGCCGGGGTTTGTGTTTCGCCTGCTCCGGTTCTTCGCTCCACGCCAGATCGACGAAATCGCCGTCGGGGGTATCCAGCCGTTGCCAGACAGGGGTGAACTGCAATCGTCGGCGCAATACTCGCGGCAGCATCGTTTGCAAATGGGGATTACGCGCGCCAGCCATTGGCCGGAAATGGCGCGACGTTTCATCGCTGTCAGTCAATTCTGCAGGTGTAATTTCAGCCATAGCTCAGTGTCGGTTTAATCAATTCGAACACAACTATAACGGGTGTTTCGTTGCTTGTTGAGCATTCAGTGCCGCGTAAAGAAAGGAAGTATCCCGTTATTCCGCCAGTAAATTGCGGGAAAAAAGGTAGATATCGGCATCCGGTTTGCGTCGCCAGAGGCGGGCTTTACGTGCGCCGGTAGCCACGCTTTCGCCGGTCTCCTCAAACATACCCGACGCTTCAAAACGGCGAATCAGGCTTTTACGCTGGATGGGCTGACCCAAAATAATTTCGGTAGCCTCATGAAGTTGCGTCAGGGTAAAACACTCGGGCAGGCAGTATACCGGCAGCAGGGAGTACATGGTTTTCTGGCGTAACCGACGTAGCGCCGCGGCAATAATATCGCGGTGGTCAAAAGCCAGTTCGGTATGTTCAAGCTTTGACACCGGCACCCACTTTGCGTCGCTCACCGAAGCGATGTGCGGTTGGCAATCTACCGACGCGATAAGGGCAAACCATGCCGCCGTCAGGCTCCAGCCGCGCGGATCGCGGGTGGGGCCGGAAAAGGTCTCCAGTTGCTCAAGCCATGACGGCCTTACGCCGGTTTTTTCGGTGAGTTTCCGCAGCGCGGTATCGTAAGTGGAATCATCTTTTTCGACATCAATAAACCCGCCCGGCAGCGCCCAAAGCCCTTGCTGCGGATGCCTTGCACGCTGTACCAGCAGAACGCAGAGTGCCTGCTCCTGAAGAGTAAACAGCACGCTGTCCACGGTGACCAGCAGAGAGGGGAACCGGGAGGAGTCGTATTGCTGCAGGTATTCCGCTTCTGTCGTCATGGTTTTCTCGGTAGTCGTGTCGGCGGGACAAGTTTATCAGCCTGCTCCTGACGGGCAAGTCAAACATTTATCATCATATATTTCAACCGGTTAAGTATTTTTATCGATAAGCTGAATAAATACTCCTTGCCAATTAATGTCTCATGGACAATATTAAATGTGTCTTTGGGACATTAATTAAGGCGAGGGGGAACGATAATGGATATGCAACTCAAACTGGATGGCACGTTATGGCATGTTGAAACAGGGCGTTTTCCCGATGGCGCTGTCTGGGCGAAGGTAAAGGGCGACCTGCCATCCTCGGCGTCGTTAATGCAGATCCGCGCTACGGCCATGAAAAATATGGATGACTTTATGCTGCTGGCGCAACTTGTCGAAGCCGTACGCCATGGCTGTGATGTGCGCTTCAGCCATCTGGAATTACCGTGGTTGCCCTACGCCCGCCAGGATCGCCACATGCAGCCAGGCGACAGCTTCGCGCTGAAAGTGTTCGCCAGCCTGCTTAATACCTTAGCGTTTGACAAAGTATGGGTACTGGACCCTCACAGCGAAGCCGCGGCTGCGGCCATCGATAATCTGGTCGCGATCCCCCAGGAGCGCTGCCTGCTGCAAAGCGAAACGCTTTCTGCCGCACTGCGTGCCGGCGAGCTGTTACTGGCTGCGCCGGACGCAGGCGCGCTTAAAAAAATCTATGCCGTCACGCGAGCCGTCGGGGCTACTACGTTCGCGACTCTGACCAAGCAGCGGGATGCTGCTACCGGTGCACTGACCGGTTTCCGTCTGGTTGATGGCGATGTCGAAGGAAAAGCGGTGCTGATCGTCGATGACCTTTGCGACGCAGGCGGCACGTTTATTGGTTCCGCGCAGGTGTTACGAGACGCTGGCGCGCGTAGCGTCAGCCTGTACGTCACACACGGTCTGTTCTCAAAAGGCGTGGACAATCTGCTTGAGCAGGGCATTGACCGGATTTACACCACCAGTTCACTAGCCCGGGCTGATATCGCTACAGATAAAGTCGAAGTGATTGATATCGAAAAAATTTACCGCGCGTAAGGAGAGGAAAATGATGAATCCAATTTTGGCTATTGATGGTTACAAAGTGTCGCACCGCGAGCAGTACCCGGAAGGAACCACAAAAGTGTATTCCAATTTTACGCCGCGCAGCGATCGCCATTTTCACTCTCCTGTCGCCGACGGCAAGCTGGTCTTCTTTGGCTTACAGGGCTTTTTGCAGTGGTTTCTGGTGGATATGTTTAATGAGCGCTTTTTTGCGCGCGATGAGCAGGAGGTGACGGCGGAATATAAAGCGGTGATGGACAGTTATATGGGTAAAGACGCCGTGAGCGTGGAGCACATCCGCGCACTGCATCAGTTGGGTTACCTGCCGCTGCATATTAAAGCGCTGGATGAAGGCAGCAAAGTGGCGATGAAGGTGCCGGTTCTGACCATTACAAATACCCGCGATGAATTTTTCTGGCTGGTCAATTACCTTGAAACAGTCTTGTCCGCTGAATTATGGAAATCGTCCACCAATGCCACCATCGCACATCACTATCGCCTCATTTGTGATCGCTGGGCGGAGAAAACCTGTAGCGACCTGAGCCATCTCGATTTTCAGTGCCACGATTTTTCGTTCCGCGGGATGTCGGGCCTGCAGGACACCGCGCAGGCGGGGTGCGGCCATCTGCTGAGTTTTAAAGGCACTGATAACATTCCCTCTGTGCTCTACGCCCGCGACTATTACACCGTGGGTGAGGAATACTTTATCGCCGCCTCTGTGCCTGCTACCGAGCACAGTGTGATGTGTATGGGCGAGCAAGCGGGTGAAATCGACACATTCCGCAGGCTGATTTGCGATCTTTATCCCCAGGGGATTGTATCCATTGTGTCTGACACCTGGGATTACTGGCGCGTATTGACGGATTACACCCGCGAACTCAGGGGCGCAATTATGGCGCGGGAAGGACGGGTGGTCTTTCGCCCCGATAGCGGCGATCCGGTCGACATTCTTTGCGGGACGGCGACGGACAGCGATACCCGGTTGGCGCGGACCCCACAGGAAAAAGGATCGGTGGAGGTATTATGGGAGATCTTTGGCGGCACGGTTAATGAGAAGGGATTCAAAGTGCTCGACCCGCATGTGGGCCTGATTTACGGGGATTCCATCACCCTCGACCGCGCGGAAGAAATTTTACGCCGTCTGGCAGCAAAAGGCTTCGCCAGCTCGAATGTGGTGTTTGGAGTCGGTTCGTTTACTTATCAGTACAACACACGCGATACGTTTGGCTTTGCGATGAAAGCCACGTATGGCGAAGTCCGGGGGAACGGTCGCATGATTTTTAAGGAGCCGAAAACCGATGACGGACTGAAACGGTCGGCGCGCGGCCTGCTGCGGGTTGTTCGCGACGAGGCCGGAGAATATCAACTGTTTGATGAGCAAACCTGGGCGCAGGAGCGCCAGGGCGAACTGAAAACCCGCTTTCTGGATGGCAAGTTGTATAACACCGCGCATCTGGAGACGTTGCGCCAGCGCCTGGCGGCAGAGCAGTAAATTCCGCTCCGCCGCGCCAGCGCCTGGCGGCAGAGCAGTAAATTCCGCTCCGCCGCGCCAGCGCCTGGCGGCAGAGCAGTAAATTCCGCTCCGCCGCCAGGGGCGGCGGTCAGTCGCCCTGGGTCAGCGCTTCAAGCTGCTCCTGGGCGTCCAGCCATTCCATTTCACAGGTGTCCAGGTCGGCTTTGACTTTGGCCTGGCGCTGCAGGCACTCCGTCAGTTCGGCTTTGCGGCTTTGATCATACAAGGCGCTGTCGCCAAGCTGCTCTTCCACCTCTGCCAGCTGCTGCTGGAGCTTTTCCATCAGTTTTTCAAGTCGCATAATTTCTTTGCGCAGCGGCTGCGTCTGGGTGCGCAGCTCCGCTTCACGACGCTTCTGATCTTTACGCGACTGTGCGCTGTTGGCGTTTTCTTTCCCGCTCTCCGCCGGCTGGCTTTCCTGCTTTTGCAGATCGCTCAGCCATTTCTGGTAATCCTCAAGATCGCCATCGAAGGCTTCCACGCTGCCGTCGTGTACCAGATACAGATCGTCGGTCGTGGAGCGCAATAAATGGCGGTCGTGCGAGACCACCACCAGCGCGCCTTCGAATTCGATAAGCGCATCGGTTAATGCCTGGCGCATATCCAGGTCGAGGTGGTTAGTCGGTTCATCAAGCAGTAACAGGTTTGGCCGCTGCCAGACAATCAGCGCCAGCACCAGGCGTGCTTTCTCGCCGCCGGAGAAACGTTCAGTGTTCTCGGTGACTTTATCGCCCTGAAAGCCAAATCCACCGAGATAATCGCGCAGTTGTTGTTCCAGTTCACGCGGCGCAAGACGCGCCAGATGCTGCAGCGGCGATTCATCGGCACGTAAATATTCCAGCTGATGCTGGGCGAAATAGCCCAGTTTAATCCCTTTCGCCAGCCCAATTTCGCCCTGCAGCGGAGCCAGTTCGCCCGCCAGGAGCTTGATGAGGGTGGATTTACCCGCGCCGTTTCGGCCCAGCAAACCGATGCGCGAACCTGGCACCAGATTCAGTTTGATGGCGTTGAGGATGGTTTTATCGCCATAGCCTGCGCTGACTTTTTCCATTTTCAGCAGCGGGTTAGGCAAACTCTCCGGCGCACGGAAGCTAAAGTGGAACGGGTTGTCCACGTGCGCCGGGAGGATCAGCTCCATCCGCTCCAGCATTTTAATGCGGCTCTGAGCCTGTTTGGCTTTCGACGCTTTAGCTTTAAAACGGTCAATAAAGCTTTGCAGATGGGCGACGCGCTGCTGCTGGCTTTCGTACATCGACTGTTGTTGGGCGAGACGCGTGGCGCGCTGGCGTTCAAACGAGCTGTAGTTGCCGGTGTACTCGAACATCGTTTGCTGCTCGATATGAATGATTTTATCGACTACCGGATCGAGGAAATCCCGGTCATGGGAAATCAAAATCAGTGTGCCCTGATAGCTTTTCAGCCATTTTTCCAGCCAGATAACCGCGTCTAAATCCAGGTGGTTGGTGGGTTCATCAAGCAACAGTAAATCAGAACGGCAAATCAGCGCCTGCGCCAGGTTCAGACGCATACGCCAGCCGCCGGAAAAATCGCTGACCGGGCGCTCCAGTTGCTCATTGCTGAATCCGAGACCGTGCAGCAGGCTGGCAGCGCGGGCGCGAATCGTCCATGCGTTGATCGCGTCAAGTTTGCCGTGAGCAGTCGCGATGGCATGGCCATCGTTACGCTCGTTAGCTTCATTGAGTTCGCGTTCGAACTGGCGGTATTCGCGATCGCCGTCGATCACGTATTCAATGGCCGGTACGGCGAGGGCAGGGGTTTCCTGATTTACCCATGCCAGTTGCCAGTTGCCCGGAAAGGTATAACTCCCCCCGTCGGCAGTCATTTCGCCTTTTAACAGCGACAGCAGGGTGGATTTACCGCAGCCGTTCTTACCCACCAGACCGACTTTTTGACCGGGATTAATGGTGGCGGTGGCGTTATCCAGCAGCACGCGTGTACCGCGGCGAATTTGCAACGAGGAAAATACAATCATAGAGCGCCGTATGTTCAGACTATGTTAATTTGTCATTATGATAATGTAAGGTGTGGGCGATTCGCCGCACCGGGCCGCAATGGTAGCCCAAAAAGAAGACGATGCACAAAATCATTCTGGCTGTGCCTGAGAGCAGTAGATGACCGGCGCAGATCGCCGCGTGCCTGGGAGCGCGCGCCAGCCAGAAGCCAATCTGTTTTATACCCGGGAGGGGAATGATGTCAGACGCAGCGAAAGTCCTGCTGTTGTATGCCCATCCGGAATCCCAGGACTCGGTGGCAAACCGGGTTCTGCTTAAGCCGGCTTCGCAACTCGCAAATGTTACTGTGCACGATCTGTATGCGCACTACCCTGATTTTTTTATTGATATCCCCCGTGAACAGGAACTGCTAATGGCGCATGACGTCATCGTGTTCCAGCACCCGCTTTATACCTATAGTTGCCCGGCCTTGCTGAAAGAGTGGCTTGATCGGGTACTAAGCCGTGGATTTGCCAGTGGACCGGGAGGGAATCACCTGTCGGGAAAGTACTGGCGTAGCGTCATCACCACCGGTGAGCCTGAAGGCGCTTACCGTGAGGATGGTTTTAATCGCTACTCTCTGAATGAAATCCTTCGTCCATTTGAACTGACGGCAGCCATGTGCCATATGCAGTGGCTGACGCCAATGATCGTCTACTGGGCCCGCCGCCAGACAAAAGCAGAACTGGAAAATCACGCAAAAGCCTACGGCGAATGGCTGGCTGCGCCGCGCGCGGCAGGAGGCCGATAATGGAAGGCTCGGATATGTTATTAGCCGGCGTGCTGTTTTTATTCGCGGCGGTGGTAGCCGTACCGCTGGCGGCACGTTTAGGCATTGGCGCAGTACTGGGCTATTTGATTGCCGGTATCGCCATCGGCCCATGGGGGCTGGGTTTTATTAGCGATGTAGACGAAATTCTGCATTTCTCCGAGCTGGGCGTGGTGTTCCTGATGTTTATCATCGGGCTTGAGTTAAACCCGGCAAAACTGTGGCAACTCCGGCGCTCGATTTTTGGCGTTGGCGCCGCGCAGGTTCTGCTAAGCGCAGGCGTGCTGGCGATTTTATTGATGCTGACGCGCTTCTCATGGCAGGCGGCGGTCGTCGGCGGAATTGGGCTGGCAATGTCTTCAACGGCGATGGCGTTACAGCTCATGCGTGAAAAAGGCATGAACCGCAGCGAGTCAGGACAACTGGGCTTTTCGGTCCTGCTTTTTCAGGATCTGGCGGTGATCCCCGCGCTGGCGCTGGTTCCGCTGCTGGCCGGTAACGCCGATGAGCATCTCGACTGGACGAAAGTGGGATTAAAAGTGGTGGCCTTCGCCGGGATGTTGATTGGCGGCCGCTATTTATTACGCCCGGTATTTCGGTTTATCGCCAGTTCCGGCGTGCGCGAGGTGTTTACCGCGGCGACACTCCTGCTGGTGCTGGGGTCCGCGCTGTTTATGGACGCATTAGGCTTGTCGATGGCGCTTGGCACGTTTATCGCCGGGATCTTGTTGGCTGAAAGCGAGTATCGGCACGAGCTGGAAATCGCCATCGATCCTTTTAAAGGCTTATTGCTGGGACTGTTCTTTATCTCCGTCGGCATGGCTCTCAATCTGGGCGTGCTGTACACCCATATTCTGCTGGTGGTGGCGGGCGTCGCTATACTGGTCGCGGTAAAAATGGCGGTGCTTTTCGGGCTGGCGCATGTTTATGGATTGCGTAATTCGGAGCGGTTGCAGTTTTCCGGCGTGCTCAGCCAGGGCGGGGAATTCGCCTTTGTGCTGTTTTCCACGGCTTCCTCTCAGCGTTTGTTCCATGGGGACCAGATGGCGCTGTTGCTGGTTACCGTGACGCTGTCGATGATGACGACACCGCTATTAATGAAACGCATCGACAAGTATCTGGCGCGCCGGTTCAACGAACCGGAAGAGGGCGATGAACAACAGTGGGTCGCTGATGATCAACCGCAGGTGATCGTCGTAGGCTTTGGGCGTTTTGGGCAGGTTATTGGCCGCTTATTAATGGCGAACAAGATGCGCATTACCGTGCTGGAGCGCGATATTAGCAGCGTCAATTTGATGCGCAAATATGGCTACAAGGTTTACTACGGGGATGCGACGCAACTCGAGCTTTTGCGTTCTGCCGGGGCTGAACACGCAAAATCCATTGTCATTACCAGCAATGAGCCGGAAGATACCTTAAAGATTGTGCACCTTTGCCAACAGCATTTCCCTCACCTGGCGATACTCGCCCGCGCCCGGGGACGCGTTGAGGCACATGAACTGTTGCAGGCAGGGGTCACCCAGTTTTCCCGTGAGACGTTCTCCAGTGCGCTTGAACTTGGGCGCAAAGCGCTTATATCGGTGGGATTGCATCCTCATCAGGCCCAGCGTGCCCAACTGCATTTTCGTCGGCTGGACATGCGAATGCTGCGGGAATTAATGCCTATCCATACCGATACTGCGCAGATTTCCCGTGTGCGGGAAGCGCGCCGCGAACTGGAAGAAATTTTCCAGCGCGAAATGCAGCAGGAGCGACGGCAGTTTGATGGCTGGGATGAGTTTGAGTAACAGCGAGGTACGGCAGTGCGAAAAAGATTTATAGCCGGGGCGGTTTGTCCGTCCTGTCAGGCGCAGGATTCGCTGGCGATGTGGCGCGAAAACAATGTCGATATTGTTGAATGCGTTAAGTGCGGGCACCAGATGCGTGAAGCGGACAAATCCGCTCAGCAGCATGTCCGGGAACAGGAGCAGGTTATCGGGATTTTCCATCCCGACTAGCGCTATTGCTCAGCTTTTTTTAAGCTTAGGGGTACACAGGCGACGATTTCCGTTACAATCGGCGCCAGAAATTTTTCCACGCTCAGGAGATATCATGAAAGTAGCAAAAGACCTGGTGGTCAGCCTGGCCTATCAGGTACGTACAGAAGACGGTGTATTAGTGGATGAGTCTCCGGTGAGTGCACCGCTGGACTATCTGCATGGTCATGGTTCACTGATTTCCGGTCTGGAAAATGCGTTGGAAGGCCATGACGTCGGCGATAAATTCGATGTTGCTGTCGGCGCGGGCGATGCATACGGTCAGTATGATGAAAACCTGGTGCAGCGCGTACCGAAAGACGTGTTCATGGGTGTTGACGAGCTGCAGGTCGGCATGCGCTTCCTGGCTGAAACCGACCAGGGCCCGGTTCCGGTTGAAATCACTGAAGTTGAAGACGACCACGTTGTGGTTGATGGCAACCACATGCTGGCTGGCCAGAATCTGAAATTCAACGTGGAAGTTGTTGCTATCCGCGAAGCGACTGAAGAAGAACTGGCTCACGGCCACGTTCACGGCGCGCACGACCACGATCATGACCACGGTCACGACGGTTGCTGCGGCGGCCATGGCCACGATCACGGCCATGAGCATGGCAAAGGTGGTTGCGGCGGTAATGGCGGCTGCGGTTGCCACTAAGCGCTAAATAAAAAAGGCAGCCTGGCTGCCTTTTTTATCGCCTTTAATAATGCGGCGGGGGTGTTTCTTCGGATTGAGACGCAACCATTGAGGGCTGCGTGGCTTTCAGTTTTTCCACCAGCAAGCGCAAATGTTCCCGCAGCTTAACCATCTCCAGCTCGTGCGCGGTGACCGTCTGGTTAAGATCCTCGATGGTCATTTCCTGAAATGCAAGACGACTTTCAAGTTCTGCCAGCCGTTGTTCGGTCGATAGATGCTGCATGACTACCCTCTCTGACAGCGTATAAACAATTATGGGATTTTACGCGAAAAAACCGCGAGCAGGCAGCGCAGTTTTTTACGCAACGAAACTTCTGTGTACAAAAAGAGTCTCAATTTGTCTCTACAACGCCCGCAGAGATTGTGTAGATTTCTTTGCCGACGGTATAGTAAGTCTCTTAGCTGATATTAACCCGGGGTGAGATGCCCTGGTTCTGGAGAAATGGATGAAATCACTGTTTAAAGTTACGCTGCTGGCGACCACCATGGCCGTTGCTCTGAATGCACCTGCGTTTGCTGCTCCTGCGGCTACTGCGCCAGCTGCATCGACCGAGAGCAAGTCAGCATTCCAAAATGACGACCAGAAATCAGCTTACGCGCTGGGTGCTTCACTGGGTCGTTATATGGAGAACTCCTTAAAAGAACAAGAAAAACTGGGCATCAAACTCGATAAAGCGCAGCTTATTGCAGGTGTTCAGGACGCATTTGCTGATAAGAGCAAACTTTCCGATCAGGAAATTGAGCAAACTCTTCAGGCTTTTGAAGCGCGTGTGAAAGCGTCTGCCCAGGAGAAGATGGAAAAAGACGCGAAAGAGAATGCTGACAAAGGCAAAGCTTACCGCGACACGTTTGCCAAAGAGAAAGGCGTGAAAACCTCTTCAACGGGTCTGCTGTATAAAGTCGAAAAACCTGGTACCGGCGATGCGCCGAAAGACAGCGACACCGTGGTTGTTAACTACAAAGGTACGCTGGTCGATGGTAAAGAGTTCGATAACTCTTATACCCGCGGCGAGCCGCTTTCTTTCCGTCTTGATGGTGTGATCCCGGGCTGGACCGAAGGCCTGAAAAACATTAAGAAAGGCGGTAAGATCAAGCTGGTCATCCCGCCAGAACTGGCTTACGGTAAAAACGGCGTACCGGGTATTCCGGCCAACTCTACGCTGGTGTTCGATGTTGAACTGCTTGACATCAAACCGGCGCCGAAAGCGGATGAAGCGCCTGAAGCCGCAGCAGATGATAAAGCCGCTGCCGGTAACGACGCGAAGAAATAATCAATCGTTCGAAACCGCCGCCTGCCAGGCGGCGGTTTTTTATTTGTCAGACGGAACATTCGTTCCCATCAGGCGTAGTCAGCGCACATGCAACTCGTATCAGGACGGGTATAATTAAAACTGGAAAACACGTCTTGCGCTGTATTACTTTATCTGTTTGCGTAACAACTGAGTGATGAGTCTGCCCTGACACCGAATGACGACAGGCTCTATGTATAGGGTGGTATTCTTTCATGTCCAATTCGCTTTTGACCAACGAAACCAGTGAGCTTGATTTGCTGGACCAGCGTCCTTTTGATCAAACTGATTTCGAGATTCTCAAGTCCTATGAAGCGGTAGTGGACGGGTTGGCAATGCTTATTGGCCCGCATTGCGAAATCGTATTGCACTCTTTGCAGGACCTGAAATGCTCCGCCATTCGCATCGCTAACGGTGAACATACCGGGCGCAAAATTGGTTCCCCAATTACTGATCTCGCCCTGCGGATGCTGCACGACATGACCGGTGCCGACAGCAGCGTTTCAAAATGTTATTTCACCCGCGCCAAAAGTGGCGTGCTGATGAAATCGGTGACTATTGCTATTCGCAACCGTGATCAACGCGTGATTGGCTTACTGTGCATCAACATGAATCTGGATGTGCCGTTCTCACAGATTATGAGCACGTTTATTCCGCCGGAAACGCCCGACCAGGAAGTGCCCTCGTCCGTTAACTTTGCCTCCTCAGTAGAAGACCTGGTGATGCAGACGCTGGAATTCACGATTGAAGAAGTGAACGCCGATCGTAGCGTGTCGAACAATGCCAAGAATCGTCAGATCGTGTTGAATCTCTATGAGAAAGGTATCTTCGACATCAAAGATGCAATTAACCAGGTGGCCGATCGGTTGAACATTTCCAAGCATACGGTCTATTTGTACATTCGCCAGTTCAAGAGCGGCGATTTCTCAGGGCAAGAGCGCTAATGCGTTTTGCTCTTATGGTTACCGGGCCGGCTTACGGCACACAGCAGGCCACCAGTGCGTATCAGTTTGCCCAGGCGGTGCTGGCTGAAGGCCACAGCGTCGGGAGCGTGTTCTTTTATCGGGAAGGCGTTTATAACGCTAACCTGCTTAGCGCGCCTGCCAGCGACGAGTTCGATTTGGTTCGTGCCTGGCAGCGCTTAAGCGAAGAGCAGGGCGTTGCGCTGCATATCTGCGTTGCCGCCGCGTTGCGACGCGGGGTGACTGACAACGAGCAGGCAAGTCAACTTAACTTGCCCGCTGCCAATCTCCAGCATGGATTTACGTTGAGCGGCCTTGGCGCATTGGCTGAGGCGGCGCTTACCAGCGACCGTATGGTGCAATTCTGATGAAACGCGTCGCCTTTGTTTTTTCCTCTGCGCCCCACGGTTCCTCCGCAGGCCGGGAAGGTCTTGATGCGCTTCTGGCCACGTCGGCGTTAACGGACGAGATTGGCGTATTTTTCATCAGCGATGGGGTCTTTCAAATTTTAGCGGGCCAGCAACCCGGTGAAATACTGGCCCGGGACTACATTGCCACTTTTAAATTGCTCGCGTTATATGACATTGAACACTGTTGGATTTGTGCCGACTCGCTGCGCGAGCGCGGTCTGGATTCGTCCGGTACGCCATTTGTCGTTGATGCTGCGATTGTCGAAAGCGACGCGCTGCGTGGCAAGCTTGATGAGTACGACGTGATTTTACGTTTCTGAGGTTGCAATGTTACACACCCTAACGCGTTCTCCCTGGCAAATGGATTTCTCCGCTTTTATGCGCTCGCTTTCTGATGGCGACGATGTCCTGCTGCTCCAGGATGGCGTTGTGGCGGGCATTCAGGGCTCTTCCTTCCTTGATTTATTGCAACAGGCCCCCATATCGGTTCATGCGCTAAATAATGATGTGATTGCGCGAGGTTTGAGTGGTCAAATTTCGACCACTGTCGACAGGGTTAGCTATAATGACTTCGTCAGACTTGCCATTAAGCACCCGAGTCAGATGAACTGGTAGCCGAAGATTGCTGTATATTTCTTGACTCCTTTTCGACTCAGCCATAAAATTCTGCGTCCTCATATTATATGAGGTCGATTTATTACGTGTTTACGAAGCAAAAGCTAAAACCAGGAGCTATTTAATGGCAACAGTTAACCAGCTGGTACGCAAACCACGCTCTCGCAAAGTTGCAAAAAGCAACGTGCCGGCGCTGGAAGCATGCCCGCAAAAACGTGGCGTATGTACTCGCGTATATACCACCACCCCGAAAAAACCGAACTCCGCTCTGCGTAAAGTGTGCCGTGTTCGTCTGACTAACGGTTTTGAAGTGACTTCCTACATCGGTGGTGAAGGTCACAACCTGCAGGAGCACTCCGTGATCCTGATCCGTGGCGGTCGTGTTAAAGACCTCCCGGGTGTTCGTTACCACACCGTTCGTGGTGCGCTTGACTGCTCCGGCGTTAAAGACCGTAAGCAAGCTCGCTCCAAGTACGGCGTGAAGCGTCCTAAGGCTTAATGGTTCTCCGTTAAGTAAGGCCAAACGTTTTATATTACTGTCAAACTAAACTCGTAGAGTTTTGGACAATCCTGAATTAACAACGGAGTATTTCCATGCCACGTCGTCGCGTCATTGGTCAGCGTAAAATTCTGCCGGATCCGAAGTTCGGATCAGAACTGCTGGCTAAATTTGTGAACATCCTGATGGTAGATGGTAAAAAATCTACTGCAGAAGCAATTGTATACAGTGCTCTTGAGACCCTGGCTCAACGCTCTGGTAAATCTGAACTGGAAGCATTCGAAGTCGCGCTGGACAACGTTCGTCCGACTGTCGAAGTTAAGTCCCGCCGTGTTGGTGGTTCTACTTATCAGGTTCCAGTTGAAGTTCGTCCGGTCCGTCGTAATGCTCTGGCAATGCGTTGGATCGTTGAAGCTGCTCGTAAACGCGGTGATAAATCCATGGCTCTGCGCCTGGCGAACGAACTCACTGACGCTGCAGACAACAAAGGTACTGCAGTGAAGAAACGTGAAGACGTTCACCGTATGGCAGAAGCCAACAAGGCGTTCGCACACTACCGTTGGTAATCCCTTCGGAATGATAGTCACCATGCGGGCGCTTCAGTTGAGTTGCCCGCACTGGTTAACTTACTCTGAACGCCTAATGCAATAAACGAGGAATCAAATGGCTCGTACAACACCCATTGCACGCTACCGTAATATCGGTATCAGTGCACACATCGACGCCGGTAAAACCACTACTACCGAACGTATTCTGTTCTACACCGGTGTAAACCATAAAATCGGTGAAGTTCATGACGGCGCCGCTACTATGGACTGGATGGAGCAGGAGCAGGAGCGTGGTATCACCATTACCTCCGCAGCGACTACTGCGTTCTGGTCTGGTATGGCTAAGCAGTATGAACCGCATCGCGTAAACATCATCGACACCCCGGGGCACGTTGACTTCACTATCGAAGTAGAACGTTCCATGCGTGTACTTGACGGTGCGGTAATGGTTTACTGCGCAGTTGGTGGTGTTCAGCCGCAGTCTGAAACCGTATGGCGTCAGGCTAATAAATACAAAGTTCCGCGTATCGCGTTCGTTAACAAAATGGACCGTATGGGTGCGAACTTCCTGAAAGTTGTTGGTCAGATCAAATCCCGTTTGGGCGCGAACCCGGTTCCGCTGCAGCTGGCAATTGGTGCTGAAGAAGGTTTCACCGGTGTTGTTGACCTGGTGAAAATGAAAGCCATCAACTGGAACGATGCTGACCAGGGCGTTACCTTCGAATACGAAGATATCCCGGCAGACATGCAGGACCTGGCTGAAGAATGGCACCAGAACCTGATCGAGTCCGCAGCTGAAGCTTCTGAAGAGCTGATGGAAAAATACCTGGGTGGTGAAGAACTGACTGAAGAAGAGATCAAAAAAGCTCTCCGTCAGCGCGTTCTGAACAACGAAATCATCCTGGTAACCTGTGGTTCTGCGTTCAAGAACAAAGGCGTTCAGGCAATGTTGGATGCGGTAATTGATTACCTGCCGGCACCGACTGACGTTCCTGCGATCAACGGTATTCTGGACGACGGTAAAGACACTCCGGCCGAGCGTCACGCTAGCGATGAAGAGCCGTTCTCTGCACTGGCGTTCAAAATTGCGACCGACCCGTTTGTAGGTAACCTGACGTTCTTCCGCGTGTACTCTGGCGTGGTTAACTCTGGTGATACCGTACTGAACTCCGTGAAATCAGCACGTGAGCGTTTTGGTCGTATCGTTCAGATGCACGCTAACAAGCGTGAAGAGATCAAAGAAGTTCGCGCTGGCGACATCGCGGCTGCAATCGGTCTGAAAGACGTAACTACTGGTGACACGCTGTGTGATCCGGACAACCCGATCATCCTGGAGCGTATGGAATTCCCTGAGCCGGTAATTTCTATCGCCGTAGAACCGAAAACCAAAGCTGACCAGGAAAAAATGGGTCTGGCTCTGGGCCGTCTGGCTAAAGAAGACCCGTCTTTCCGTGTATGGACTGACGAAGAATCTAACCAGACCATCATCGCTGGTATGGGCGAACTGCACCTCGACATCATCGTTGACCGTATGAAACGCGAATTCAACGTTGAAGCTAACGTGGGTAAACCTCAGGTTGCTTACCGCGAAGCGATTCGCGCGAAAGTTACCGATATCGAAGGTAAACACGCTAAGCAGTCTGGTGGTCGTGGTCAGTACGGTCATGTTGTTATCGACATGTACCCGCTGGAGCCGGGCTCAAATCCGAAAGGTTACGAGTTCATCAACGACATCAAAGGTGGTGTGATTCCTGGCGAATACATCCCGGCCGTTGATAAAGGTATCCAGGAGCAGCTGAAGTCTGGTCCGCTGGCAGGTTACCCGGTAGTAGACATGGGTATCCGTCTGCACTTCGGTTCTTACCATGACGTTGACTCCTCTGAACTGGCGTTTAAACTGGCCGCTTCTATCGCCTTTAAAGAAGGCTTTAAGAAAGCGAAACCTGTTCTGCTTGAGCCGATCATGAAGGTTGAAGTAGAAACTCCGGAAGAGAACACCGGTGACGTTATCGGTGACTTGAGCCGTCGTCGTGGTATGCTGCGCGGTCAGGAATCTGATGTTACTGGCGTTAAGATCCATGCTGAAGTACCGCTGTCTGAAATGTTCGGATATGCAACTCAGCTGCGTTCTCTGACCAAAGGTCGTGCGTCTTATACGATGGAATTCCTGAAGTATGATGATGCGCCGAACAACGTTGCTCAGGCCGTAATTGAAGCTCGTGGCAAATAAGCCCCGGGAATAAAACTAATGTCCCGTGCTCTCTCCTGTTGGGGAGAGCACTATAGTAAGGAATATAGCCGTGTCTAAAGAAAAATTTGAACGTACAAAACCGCACGTCAACGTTGGTACTATCGGCCACGTTGACCATGGTAAAACTACCCTGACTGCTGCCATCACTACCGTTCTGGCTAAAACCTACGGTGGTTCTGCTCGTGCATTCG
>OKCK01000022.1_pt1 | contig 92780 bp, 86 predicted proteins | sample 1614961 | NCBI WGS metagenome assembly OKCK01 (sample SAMN04436984, study PRJEB24849) | human gut metagenome | biome: human gut; feature: NICU; material: stool | host: Homo sapiens | place: USA: Saint Louis, MO | collected 2010-07-31
AAAACCAGTATTATCAACGGCTCGGAAGTGTCTAGATTATCCGTGGCGATTCATATTGCCAGGCATATCGAGCTAGCCCAAGTTCAGAAGGCACAGGCCCCGGAATTCTTTAGAAGTGTTCTTTTTAATCGTTGGCTCGAGGACACAGCTTCTGCTCTTCCCACACCCGGTTCACTTCTTTCGGAGCAAGACAAGATCGCGCTCCTTGCAGAACGCAAGGAGTCAATGGCGGCACTTGACGACGTTTTACTGATGTAAATAACCTTGGAAAATTAATTGCTTAGAGTTTGAGAGTTTGGTCGGCATTCATGTGCTATCTATACGCATAAACAGAAGCATTACCATGTCCACTTATCCCTCACAGCAGACATTCGACTTCTTGAATCTGGCCGCTTTGTGCCAAGAGCTGAAGTTGCATTCCAGCGATTATTGCCTTAAGAGTTAATGTTCGAGTGTGATGAGGACAAACACTATGCTATTGGACACGTTAAAAAGACTCGAATGTTCTCTTCATGGTAGTAGGCGGAAAGATCGTAAATGGCTTGAACAGATACTCCATGAAGGATTTAACGAAATAACACGCTCAGGCGTATTAGTTGATCGTGCACAGACTATTGAAGCGCTTTCGGGTGAAGATAGTGTTCCGGCTATCCTTAGTAGTGATTTCCGGCTTATCAGCGTTAGAGATAATTTCGCAATATTGCACTACAGAACTGTTAATTCAGATGGTAGTCGTCCATCACTGCGTTCTTCATGCTGGGAAATCTCTGCGAACGGGCAATGGAAATTGGTTTTCCATCAGGGTACGGCTGAGGCAGAAAGCGTATAGGTGCCAAATACAACCTCCGCTCCTCACTCAAAGCGAACCAAACTAAATACGCCACTCAGGTGCAGGCAGTGTCTGATCTCCACTGCACCTGGTTCGGCGGGTTCAACGACATGGCGGGGATTTGTGGTTTCAATAACGGCGTGCGCTTCCTGATGTTTGAAAAGGGCAACCGCAATCCTTGCTGCACCTGAGTTATAGATGTTTCTGTTATTCAAACTCTTCACTTTCAAAGCATCCCTGGCGAACCCGTTATATCCGTGGCATTCCCGTCAGTCGTATTCCGGCGTCGAAATTCCCCCGGCGGCATACCGGTGTACTTGGTGAATGCGACGTTAAACGCACTCGCGGACTGGTATCCAGTCCGGAAGGCAATCTGTTCTATTTTATCCTTGCCATTCATCAGGGCATTCCTGGCTAACGACATTCGCCAGAAGAGCAGGTACTGACCCGGAGACATGCCCACTGTCTCGCTGAATACGGCAAAGAAAGAGGATCGGGACATCGCGCACTTACGGGCGAGGCGGGCTATTTGCCAGTCAGCGCCGGGGTTTTCATGGATGAGATTCAGCGCTGTAGCGATCTTGTCGTGTTGTAATCCTTTCAGGATACCAGACGTATTAACCTGCTCAGGATCACTGCGCAACGACTCGACCAGTAACAGTTGCAAAAGATGCATCAATACCGCATCTCGTCCAGGTCGCCGGGCCCGGCTTTCATCCAGCAGAAGCTCAAACAAAGTGACGAACCGTCGTTGTCCTTTAATCAGGATCTCGTTGGGCAGTAAAGCGACGATGAGCTGTTTGTCCGGCGTATCGAATTCACAATGGCCCACATTCATAACAAATTCCGCCGCTCCCGTTGTTGCGCCAATTCTTACGTGCCCCTCGGCAAGGAAAGTTGGCGTCGTTATATCTTCGGGAGGCGGAGTGCCCGCATTGGTGTTCTCAAAGGTGTAGGTTGCGGGTATCAGAACAAAATCACCCGCAACAAGCCGTGTCGGCGCTTTACCGTTAATGCTCATCAGGCATTCACCCTGTAACACCGCACAGTAAAACGCCTCTCCAGAAGACTCCCGGACAATACGCCACTTACCCGCGCCTTCAACGAGCTTTGCATGCGTTGGCCTCGGGTTGAGTAACGCAACAATATCGGTCAACGGATCGGACACTGGACTCTCTCTCAATAAAAGTGGATTTTTGATTATATATTGTCCACGCCTGAATAACTATGATTGCAGCTCTGACCAATAACGAGGATTAACCATGTCGACTGCACTGATTACCGGATGTTCTTCAGGTTTTGGGCTGGAAACAGCCAAACTTTTTTTAGCCAAAGGCTGGAACGTGATTGCCACAATGAGGACGCCTGATGCGACGCTGTTTCCTGAAAGAGACAAATTAATGATATTGCCGCTGGATATCACGTCTGAGGCCAGCATTGCTGATGTGGTGACAAAGGCCGGTGCGATTGATCTGCTGGTCAATAATGCCGGTCTTGGCGCTGCCGTGCCTGTTGAACTCACTCCCCTGACAACCGCGCAGCAATTAATGAACACCAATGTCCTGGGCACGCTGTCATTAACGCAGGCATTTCTCCCATTAATGAGGGAGAAAAAATCAGGGGTGATCATCAATGTTTCTTCGTCTGTGACCACCAAAGCGGTGCCGCTGATTGGACTTTATCGCGCCAGTAAAGCGGCGCTGAATGCATGGAGCGAGTCACTGGCCATCGAAGTCAGGCCATTTGGGATCCGTGTCCATGTGGTGTTACCGGGGCGCTCGCCCGAAACGAAGTTTGGCGAAAATGCCCAGGCTTATTTCGGCGGTCGGGACAATCCTGACTATGGCGCACTGGTGAATGGGTTTATCCAGAGAGCTGGCGATGCTCACGCGCCAGTGACGTACGCGGAAGATGTGGCGGAAGCGATTTTTGCCGCGGCTATTAATGAAAACACTCCGCTGTACACCGCTGCAGGTGAAGATGCGGTGCAATTTCTCAAAGAGGCACAGCATCGTTCTCCTTTTTCTGAATGATTGCTCCGGGTGAAGATATGACGCGTGAGGAAACAGAGAGGGTCTTCCTCTCTGGATCTCCGCCGTGCGCAGCGAAAGGGGGGTGAATGTGCGTCAGGCTGCCTTAATCCTGTTTGATTCACGGTGAATTTAAAAATATAAAATGCGCATGGAAGGGGGCTGGCGCAGTAAAAGCATCCTGATGAAAGTCTTACCGTGAATCAGTTCTTCTGTTTCAGCATATTTCTTTGCATAACATCTGGATGAATAATTTCAGGCCAGATTAAGCAGATCAATACCGTGAACGCCGATATACAGTAAAGGGGAGGGTATAATAAGCGAGGCGAAGTCGGGATATCCCGGGATAAGCAGATTTGCATCGCCGGAAAATAAGCCATCAATCGCATTATATTCATCACGCAAACCTCTGGCGTACTATTTATGAGTACTTAAATAGAGTTAGGTTTTGGCGCAAAAATTATTCTAAGCAATCCCTTTCACCGATTTTTCTGCCGTTTCCTTGGTTGCGATTTCATTAGCTGAGGAGAATATTAATGATTTGATAATCAGTCACTTATAAATTAATGAATATTATTGATTAAGCGTGAAGAGTTATCCGCAAGGCTTGATCGGTTTCGGCGCGTGATAATGCGTAAATATATTTTCATCAGTGCATTAGGGCTGTGATCATAGAGCGGGTACAGGCAGCGGCAATCGCCGGGTAAAACCGCTGTATATGGTTTATTCTTATTGTGAAGAATAACGATTCCCTGAAATTTTTACTGCGGAGCAGCCAATGTTAACTGAAGAGCAAAAACAACTTGTTAAGGATACCGTCCCGGTACTGAAAGAAAGTGGCGTTGCGTTAACGGATTATTTCTATAAGCGTATGTTGCGTAATAATCCCCATTTAAAAGAAGTATTTAATATGGGGCATCAGCGCAGTGGCGCACAGGCAAAAGCGCTGGCAGGCGCGGTACTGGCCTATGCGGAAAATATCGACGATCCGGGTGTACTGGCACCGGTAATTGAGTTGATTGTCCACAAACATGTCAGTCTGAATATTAAAGCCCCGGACTACAACATTGTTGGCGAGAATTTACTCCATTCCATTAGTGAGGTGCTCTCCGTTCCGATGGAGGATCCGCTGATCGGTGCATGGGAAGCAGCCTATCAGGATCTGGCCGGTATTTTTATCGCGGCCGAGAAAAAGCTTTACGATGAACACCAGAGCACCCCCGGTAGCTGGCTGGGCTGGCGCGCGTTTACCGTCAGCCGGAAAATGAAAGAAAGTGAGGAAATCACGTCTTTCTACCTGAAGCCGGAAGACGGGCAGGCGTTACCGGATTACAAACCCGGGCAGTACGTGACATTACGCGTTTTCGTCCCCGAACTGAACCTGAAACAGCCGCGCCAGTACAGCCTGTCCAGCCAGCCGGGTGCGGACTATCTGCGCATCTCGGTGAAGCGCGAAGATCCGCGTGCCGAGGGTCAGGATCCGGGTTACGTCTCATCGACCCTGCATAATGCAGTCAGTGAAGGCGATACGGTGGAGCTCAGCGCACCGGCGGGCAATTTCTTTTTATTAAACCCAAATGTGGACAATGTGCTTATCAGCGCGGGCGTCGGCCTGACACCCATGATGTCCATGACCCACCATCTGCTGGCAGAAACGGCTGACCCAAACAGCCGTCTGGCACAGGGCGCAGGAACACCCGCGCCGGACAAAAAGCAGATCTTTTTCCTGCATGCCGCCCGCAGTTCTGACGTTCACGCACTGCGTCAGGAGCTCTCGACCCTGGCTGACCAGAACAACAACCTGCAGATATTTATTGCTTATGAGCAGGTGAAAGAAAACGAGGTGCACGGGAAAGATTACCATCTGCATGGTCGACTCGACCTTAACGCCGTGCCGGCAGAGTATCTCCCAGCCGACGCGGACTACTACCTGTGTGGGCCGGTCCCGTTTATGCATGAACAGTATCGTGCGCTTCTGGAACGGGGTATCGCTAAAGAGCGCATCCACAGCGAGGCGTTCGGTACCGGAGGCGTGGGTGTCTGAATCTCTGTATTAAGTCGTGAGCACGCATTTTTGCCACGCCTGACGGCCCGGAGCCATCAGACGTGGCGTTTTGCGGGAAGACGAAATGCAATGGCTGTACACAGCTTCCGGCGAAGTGACGATGCGCTTTATGTCAGAGGTGGGCGTCTGCGGATGTAGCGCCAAAACCCGGAGGCGGGTCCCGACGCCTGATTTCCCAGGCGCGGGCGAAAGACACTGCTATCGCAAAATGCGTCTGGCGCGTCCGTCAGTCGTTAAACCGTACCCGCGCACGGCATCCCGGTCCGGGGACGCGATTGTCGAGAATGAACTGGGCCTGATGCAGTTGCACGATGCGCGTCACAATGCTTAATCCCAGCCCGATGCCGCCGTAGCGGCGATCCATCCGCACAAACGCTTTGCTCAGCTCGCCGCTTTTGTTTTCATCAATGCCCGGGCCTTCATCTTCCACGGTAAGCAGCGGGGAGGGCGCGGCATCGACGCGGATAAAGATTGTGGTCGCTTCCGGGCTGTAGCGGTGCGCATTCTCCACCAGATTGCGCAGCAACGCCCGTAACAACGTCGCGTCGCCGCGCACGGTGGCATCCTGCGGCGCAATCACCGTCAGGTGTTGCTGACGCGTCTGGAGCATCAGCTCAAATTCGGCGCGCATGGGCTCGATCACCTCGGCGACGAGGGGCACCTGCTGATAATCGCCGGACGCGAAAGATTGGCCAACACGCGCCAGTTGCAGCAGTTGAGACACACTTTGCGTCATCTGGTCAAGACGCTGAATTAACGGTTTAACATCCACCTGATGTGCCTTTTCGATGAGTTCAAGGTGCAGCCGGAGTCCGGCCAGCGGGGTACGCAGTTCATGGGCCACGTCCGCTGTGAATAAGCGCTCGCGCTCAAGCGTGACGGTTAAGCGCGAAACCAGGTGGTTAATGGCATGGGTAACCGCGTCGATTTCCCGCACTGAGCTGGTGTAGCTGATCGGCTCAAGATTGGTCTCGGAACGGCTGTCGAGATGGTGCTGTAGCTCCAGCAAAGGCCGGGTGATCCATTTCACCGCCTGAAAGCAGAGCAGCAGCGCCAGCGAAATCATGACCAGGCTCGGCAACGCCAGGCTGACCACTGCTTCGAGGATCTCTTTCTCAATATGCTTTTGGTTATTGCTGTTGTGCAGCGCTTCATCAACCAGAAACAGGATCTGCTCTTTGCTTTCGTGCCACAGCCACACCACGCTGATGGCCTGGCACACGACCAGGATCAGGCCAATTGCCACCAGCAGTCGAAACCGCAGCGTACGGCGATGGTGCAGGTGCGTCAGGAGTGCCCTCATAGTGATTCGCTGTCCTCGCCCGGTTTGATGAGCGCGTAGCCAAAGCCGCGCACAGTGCGAATTGCGCCTTTGCCAATTTTGTCGCGCAGGTTATGAATGTGCACTTCCAGCGTATTGGTGGACGGCTCGTTATCCCAGTTATAAATGTCGTTGTAGAGAATTTCGCGGTGAACCGGCTGACCAGCCTTAAGCATTAAACGGCACAAGATGGCGTACTCTTTGGGCGTGAGTTCCACCTGTATGCCGTCCAGCCGGGCCTGCCGGTGGGTCATATCCAGCGTGATATTGCCCACCGTCAACAGGTTATCAGCCTGATTGGCGTGGCGGCGGATCAGCGCGCGAATGCGCGCCAGCAGCTCGTCGAGGGCGAAAGGCTTGACCAGATAATCATCGGCACCGGCATCAAGCCCGATAATCCGTTCGTTTACCGTGTCGCGCGCCGTCAGGATCAGCACCGGCAGCATGATTTTCTGGCGACGCAGACGTAATAAGACGTGCAGGCCATCATCATCGGGCAGGCCCAGATCGAGTATGAGCAGACTGTATTGTCCGGCCTGCAAACTGGCTTCCGCCGCGTGTGCGGTGGAAACGCCATCACAGGCGTAACCTTCACCCTGCAGGGCCATCACCAGTCCCTGAAGCAGCAGGGCGTCATCTTCCACAACTAATATTTTCATCGCGTTGCCCCTCTGCAAGCCGCAATAAGATCGTCAGACGAAATGTACTCACGGGTTTGCGTACCCGTCAGCCCCAGCAACGTGGAAAACAGATTATCCTGCGACGCATCCAGCGCGGCGCGTTTATTCAGGCAGGCCCGATCCACAGAATAGCGTTTTTGATAGTCATCGGATAACCATAACAGCATCGGGACATGTTTTTGGCTTTCCGGCGCGATGCGGTACGGCAACCCATGCAAATAAACGCCGTCTTCACCCAGCGATTCACCATGGTCAGAAAGATAAACCAGGCTGGTGGTGAAGTTGTCCTGATTGGCCTTCAGGATATCAATGGCTTTTGACACGATATGGTCAACGTACAGGATGGTGTTGTCATAGGTATTGGTCAGTTGTTCCGCCGTGCAGGTCTGGATCTGATTGGTGTCGCAGGTCGGCGTGAATTTGCGGAACTGCGGCGGATAGCGATTGTAATACGTCGGGCCGTGGCTACCGATGGTATGCAACACAATCATGCCGTCGCCGTTGAGTTTGTTGATGTATTCATCGATGCCGTGGAACAGCACGTCATCGTAACATTCGCCATCGATACACTGTCCAGGCAGGTTAAGCGCCGTCATATCCTGATGGGGAACGCGGTCACATGCGCCTTTGCAGCCGCCGTCATTCTCATTCCACAAAACCTGAATGCCTGCCCGCTGAATGATATCCAGTACGCCTTCCTGATGATGCGCCAGACCTTCGTCATAGTGGGCGCGCGGCATATTAGAGAACATACACGGCACGGAAATGGCGGTGGCGGTGCCGCAGGAGGTGGTATGCGGGAAATAGACCACGTTCTGTTGCGCCAACTGCGGGTTGGTGGGTCGCCCGTAGCCGCCCAGCGAAAAGTCATCCGCACGGGAGGTTTCCCCGACGATAACAATAGTGAGGTTCTTTTTACCCTGGCGCATCAGCGGGTTTTGTCGGGCGTCTTCGCCGATTTTCACCAGTGGCAAATTATCGTCACGGTTATGCACGTACCATGACCAACTGGCGGCAATGGTATTGGAGGGATTGATGGCTTTCACCAGCTCTTTGTTATTGCGAAATAACGAGGCGTAATCTTTATAAAACAGAGCCGCGACTACCAGCACCACCGCGACGCAGGCGATTACGCTGAGCAAGCGATGGGAAAAGCGGCGCCATGAGGAGGCGTCTTTCACCCGGACCCACAACGCCAGCATCGCCATCAGCACACCGGAAAACACCAGCGCCAGCGCCATTTGCGGCGTCAACAGAGCGAAAGTTTCCGAGGCGGTGGTATCCAGCATGTTGGCGATCATTGATCGATCCATCACGATGCCGTAGGTGAGGATAAAATATTGCGCCGACGCACTCAGCAGGATCAGCAGCGCAATCACCAGCCGGTCCAGCTTCACCAGCGAAGCCAGACTGGCCAGGCTATTGATGACGCAAAAAATCACCACCGGCATGGTAATAAACACCATGATATTGCGCAGCGTATTAAGCGGGAAAACGCTAAGTACCTGATGATAAAAAGCCAGATTCAGGCACAGCGAGATATAGGCAGAGAACAAACATAAATACTGGGTCCGACTGAGCGTCGGTCTTTTAAGGCGTGGAAACGACATAGCAGGGCGTCCTGTCATCAATAATGTGCGGAGGATGCCAAAGTAAAATTAGGAAAACCTTAAGATGCTTAAGGTTCAGAAAGGCGCTTGAACCGGCTGCAGAAAACTTTTACTGTGCCGTCCTCAACGGAGAGGCACGACAGGAGCAAATATGTCACCCAAAATCGGCGTCGGGGTTCTGATTATTCGCGACGGGAAACTGTTATTAGGACGACGTAAAGGCAGCCACGGCGCGGCAACCTGGTCCGCGCCGGGTGGGCATCTTGAGTACGGTGAAACGCCGGAAGCCTGCGCGCGCCGGGAAACCGAAGAAGAAACCGGGCTGACGCTGCCAACCGTGGAAGCGGGGCGGTTCGTCAGCGATGTGTTTCCCGAGGTGGGCAAGCATTATGTCACCCTGTTTATGGTGAGCCGCGACGCCGAAGGCGTTCCCCGGTGCTGCGAACCGGAAAAGTGCGAAGGCTGGTCCTGGTTTTCACCGGATGCGCTACCGTCGCCGCTCTTCGCGCCCCTGGAGACGTTAATCCGCGAATACGGGTTATCCGCACTGCGTTAAGCGCTCGCCCGCTGAAACCGGCGGGCGTTACACCACTTCCACCAGCTCAAACTCCTCGAATACCAGTTCCATATCCGGCGCCCATGTGCCTTCACGTTCAAAAAACGCCTGATGCGAAGCTTGCCAGTACGCGAGGCTGCGATCGCCTTCGCCTTCAAGGCTTGCCAGCGCCTCGGTGACATCGCAATAACGGACCACCCGCAGCGCCATGGTGCGGATCACGCATACAGGTTCATCGCGGCCGTTGAGAATGATGTTATAGCTGCCGGGCAGCATTGGCTCGTGGTAATAGGAGGCCAGCGCGCCGCAGCTTGCGCGTTTCTCGCCCCGGATCACCAGTGCGGCCAGTTCGTCCGCCATGTCTGGCGAGTCACCAAATCCCCAGACCATCGCCTGGGGGTAACGTTGTTGTAGCGCGAGCAGGGTGGATGCCATATTACTTCCTTTTATTTGTTATCGTTGTGAATATTGTCGACCGCTACCAATAGCAGGCTACCGGGAAAAAAGAAAATAAAATTTATCTGCCGCTAAAAAATAACGGCTTCAGGATAGTCTCAGTAAAGAATTGAAAAGGGATTGAGTAAACCCAACGGCTGTGGTTTAATTTCGGCGTGTTTAACTACCGAGGACAATTTTCATCCGCAACGAAGAGAAGCAATACCGCGGATAAGTTGGAAAATTATGGACAATCTGTTCAGGACGTTATTGTTATCCCCCTTCGATGTATCCCTTTCCTGCCATCAGTTTGGTGAGCAACACTGGCGCAACGCGCTTTAGTCCCTGCATGTGATCTCTGGCGTCTGCGCCTTGCGTAGTCACGCTGTACGTTTTTTTACTGGGTTTGCCTGGCGATAACTGATGTCGCGGCGAGCTCTGGCGAACTATTTTCTCATGCAGGAGAAAAATCATGTTTTACTGGGCTTTATTAGGTCTGGCAATTATTGCTGAAATTACCGGGACGCTGTCATTAAAATGGGCGAGCCAAAGCGGAAGTACCGGCGCGTTTATTTTTATGCTGGCGATGATCACCCTCTCTTATATTTTCCTGTCGTTTTCCGTTAAGCGCATCGCACTCGGCGTTGCCTATGCTTTATGGGAAGGCATCGGTATTTTAATCATTACGGTATTCAGCGTCTGGTTATTTGATGAAAGCCTGTCGGTACTCAAAATCGCAGGGTTAGCGACCCTGGTCGCCGGTATCGTACTGATTAAATCCGGGACGCGCAAAGTGAAAAAGCCACAGGGAGGGAACCGCCATGTCGCAGTTTGAATGGATGCACGGCGTGTGGTTGATGATGGCGATCGTGCTGGAAATTCTGGCTAATATTTTCCTCAAAGTCTCAGACGGGTTCCGCCGTCCGTTGTACGGGGTGTTCTCCCTGCTGGCGGTGCTCGCCGCGTTTAGCGCGCTCGGGCAGGCGGTAAAAGGCATTGAGCTCTCTGTGGCCTATGCGCTGTGGGGCGGATTTGGTATCGCCGCCACCGTCGCGGCGGGCTGGATCCTGTTCGGCCAGCGCCTCAACCGCAAGGGTTGGGCGGGGCTGGCGCTGCTGCTGGTGGGGATGGTGCTGATCAAACTGGCCTGATTATTCACGCCGCCCCGCGCCGGGCGGCGTACCGCTTTACGCATCACTTCACGCCCGCACGGGCAATCATTGCAATGCCAGTTTTTCCAGCCGCTCACGAAAACCGGTCACCGAGATGGCGCGGTTATCGGCGCGCCAGCGATCTTTCGCCGCCGGGGCTGAGCTCTGAACGCCAATCAGTTGCCACCCCTCGTCGGTGTGGAGCATCAGCGGCGAGCCGCTGTCGCCGGGCAGGGTGTCACACTGGTGCGACAACACCGATTTTTGCGCCCAGCCGGTGACGATACAGTCCTGGTGGCTGTAAAGATTATCCAGATGATCTTCCGGGTAGCCTGCCTGTGTCACTTTGCGCTGCGCAGTTTTCAGGGCGGCGGTCAGGTCGGCGCGATCGCCAGGGAACAGCGGCAGCGGCGTAATGGCCGAAGGTGGATTGTGAAGCACAATCAATCCGAAATCATTCGGCGCGGCAGAAGGCGGCACAATCCAGCCGTCGCCGTCAGGTTTAAGCCGCCGGCCCAGACTGGGCTCCACCCGGCCTTCGATACCGTGAATTTCATACCGCCAGCCGCCTTTCAACGCCATAAAACGCAGCGCCACCGGTTTGTCGGGCTTTCCGTCCGGCGCGGCCAGCAGACAATGCCCTGCGGTCAGCGCCAGGTGCGATGAGATAAGCGTCGCGGTACACAGATTGCCGCTCTCGGTTTCCAGTTGGCCGATAGCATCCCACGGCGACTGGGTGGGATCGCTCACGCGCTGGCGATCGTCCTTACCAAAAAACAGGGTAGTGATCTCGTCGGCCGTAGCTTCAGGCGCTTCTCCGACATCGGCATGGGCAGAAAAAGCGCCCAGAAAAACGGTTCCCAGCATCAACAAAACGGTTTTGTGCATATCACTCTCGGGTGGGGCAATTATGATTATTAAAGTAAACCCATTGATGTTGATTATAGACGGGCTGGAAATAAAGAGAGAATAAAATCAGCATGCTACGCCGCTTTCACCAGTAGAACGAGGCCGAGACGATGGCGCATAACAGCAGTAAGACGAGAAGGATCTCAAACAGATAACGACGCATCTTAACCTGCCTTATCAGCGAATGCGGGAAACACGAATGAGAGCACTATAGTGCTGATAATGCAGCGGTTCCGTGAGGGAGTGGTTACGGCATGTAACGTTTTGTACAGCGCCGGGCGTTAACCCGGCGCGTGGATCAGAGGTAACGCTGTTCGAGGTGCTTTCTGAAATAGTGCGGATTGAGATCTTCGCCGGTCGCGTTGGTCACCAGTTGTGCCGTGGTAAACCGGCTACCGTGCTGCCAGATATTCTGGCGCAGCCAGTCAAACAGGGCGCTGAACTCGCCGCTGGCGATGTCGCGATCGAGCGTCGGCAACGCCTGACGGGCCGCATGGAACAGCTGCGCGGCGTACATCGCGCCCAGCGTATAGGACGGGAAATAGCCGAATCCGCCGTCGGTCCAGTGGATGTCCTGCATACAGCCGTTGCGGTAATCACCCTCGGTTGACAGCCCCAGCCACGCCTGCATTTTTTCATCCCACAGCGCCGGAATGTCTTCCACTTCAATCTCGCCTTCAATCAGTGCGCGTTCAATCTCATAGCGCAGCACCACATGGGCCGGGTAGCTGACTTCATCGGCATCGACGCGGATATAACCCGGTTTGACGCGCTGGTTCCAGGCGATGAAATTGTCCTGCGCGAAGGCTGGCTGGTCGCCAAAACGGGCGACGACATGCGGCCGCAACCGGGTGAGGAACGCGGCGCTGCGTCCCAGCTGCATTTCAAAAAACAGGCTCTGGGATTCGTGCAGCGCGGTGGAGCGCGCCAGCGCCACCGGCTGGCCAAGCCATTCACGCGGCAGGTTTTGCTCGTAGCGCGCATGCCCGGTTTCGTGGATCACGCCAAACAGCGCGCTGAACAGCTCGTTTTCGTTATAGCGCGTGGTGATACGTACATCTTCCGGCACGCCGCCGCAGAACGGGTGCGCGCTCACGTCGAGGCGGCCGCCATTGAAATCGAAACCGAGCAGTTTCATGGCATCCAGGCCGAGTTCACGCTGCTGTTCAAGGGCAAACGGCCCCTGTGGGGCGATCAGCGTTTTTTGCGCCTGCTTTTCGGTGGCGCGGGTCAGTAAGTCCGGCAACCAGTTTTTCAAATCACCAAACAGCACGTCGAGCCGGGCGCTGGTCATGTCCGGTTCGTAGATATCCAGCAGGGCATCATAGCGGGTGCCACCACGGTGCGCGGCCCGCAGCGCGGCTTCCTCGCGGCTGTATTTGACGACCTCTTTCAGGTTTTCCGCAAAACCCTGCCAGTCATTGTTTGGACGCTGGGTGCGCCAGGCGTGTTCACAGCGGCTGCCCGCCAGCGATTTCGCTTCGACCAGCGCTTCCGGCAGCAGTGCGGCCTGCTGATACTGGCGGGTCATTTCGCGCAGATTGGCACGCTCAAGATCGTTTAAGTCTTCCTGCTCCGCCGCGGCCAGAGTCTGCGCCACGTCCGGGCTGGTAAGGATTTGGTGGCACAGCACGCTCATTTCTGCCAGCGCTTCGGAGCGCGCCTGGCTACCGCCGGGAGGCATCATGGCGAACATATCCCATCCGGCGATGGCGGAGAGGTGCGAGAAACGCGACAGACGTGAAAAGGTTTTGGTAAGTTTTTGAAAGTGAATGTTTTCCATAAAGCCTCGTGTGCAGGTAGAGCGTAGGGTGAAAAGTAACACTACCGGGGCAGAAACACGATGCCCGGAAATCAGGCGGCGCGGTGGTGTAGCCGCCAGCCGGTCAGGATCGCCAGCACCAGCAGCAGGGCAATAAACCCGCCGACGCCGTTCCAGCCGTAACGATGCCAGAACAGGCCGCCGAGGGTGCCGGCGACGCTGGAGCCCACGTAATAGCTGAACAGATACAGCGATGAGGCCTGACCCTTAGCACGTTTTGCGCGATAGCCGATCCAACTGCTGGCGACCGAGTGCGCGGCAAAGAAGCCTGCTGAAAACAGCAGCATCCCGGCAAAAATGGCCCATAGCGACGGTAACAGGGTTAGCAGCAGGCCAGCCAGCATAATGCCGGTAAAGCTGATCATTACCGGGCCGCGTCCGTAACGCACCGACAGCGCGCCTGCTTTCGGCGAACTCCATGTGCCGGTGAGGTAGGCGACAGAAAGCAGGCCAACCACCGCCTGACTGAGATGCCAGGGCGAGAGCATCAGCCGGTAACCGATGTAGTTGAACAGCGTCACGAATGCGCCCATTAACAGAAAGCCTACCGCGAACAGCAGCGGCAGCCCCCGGTCACGACAGTGCAGCCGAAAATGGATAAACAGATTTTTTGGCCGCAGGGATGAAGGACGGAAATGGCGCGACGGTGGGAGGATCTTCCAGAACATCAGCGCGGCGGCCAGCGCAAAGCAACCAATCGCGCCGACGGCCACCCGCCAGTCGAAAAAATCGGTGATAACGCCGCTCAGCAGGCGTCCGCTCATCCCGCCGATGGAGTTACCGCTGATATACAACCCCATGGAAAACGCCACAAAACTGGGGTGGATCTCTTCGCTGAGGTACGTCATGCCCACCGCTGCCACACCGCTGAGGGACAGGCCGATCAACGCGCGCATCAACAGAATGCCATGCCAACTGGCCATTTGCGTTGATAACAGCGTGCAGCACGAGGCCAGCAGCAGGGCGGTCACCATCACGTTTTTGCGTCCGATGGCGTCGGACATCGGCCCGGTGAACAGCAGGCCCAGCGCCAGTAAACCGGTGGCGATGGAGAGAGAAATACTGCTGCTGGCGGGTGAAACACCAAATTCCTGAGAGAGCACCGGCAGGATCGGCTGTACGCAATAAAGCAGTGCGAACGTGGCGAGGCCTGCCGAGAACAGCGCGAGGGTGACGCGCATAAACTGCGGCGTACCGCGGGTAATAAAACCGGATGGCTGATGTGAAGTAACAACGTCAGGCTGAGCAGCCGAATCAGGCGAGACGGTGAAGATACGACTCAAAATAGATCCTTACAAACATAAGCCCCGGTCGCGGGGTAGCACGTTAACCACAGAGTAGAAAGCGTGGATTAATCTGTCTAATATATTAATAATCTCAAATAAGACTTATTAAATATGAACATTGAGCTGCGGCATTTACGCTATTTTGTGGCAGTGGCGGAAGAGTTGCATTTTGGCCGGGCGGCAGCGCGGCTGAATATCTCCCAGCCGCCGCTTAGTCAGCAAATTCAAATTCTGGAAGCGCAGGTTGGCGCAAAACTGCTGGCGCGCACCAACCGCAGCGTCAGCCTGACGGCGGCAGGCGCGCAATTTCTGGCGGACAGCCGTCAGATCCTGAGCCAGGTTGACGCGGCAGCCATTCGCGCAGCGCGCCTGCATCACGGCGAAACCGGTGAATTGCGGATCGGGTTTACCTCCTCCGCGCCGTTTATTAAACCGGTCTCCGACAGCCTTTCGCAGTTTCGTAAGGACTTCCCGGATGTGCATCTGCAGACGCTGGAAATCAATACCCGGGCGCAAATCGTGCCGCTTAATGAAGGGGCGCTTGAGCTGGGATTAATGCGCAATACACCGCTGCCCGATACCCTGGACTGGCAGCTGATTTTGCGCGAGCCGCTAATGGCGATGGTTCATCATGAAACCCCCCTGGCAGCGAGACCTGCAATTTCACTGCGCGAGCTGGCCGATCAGCCGTTTGTGTTTTTCGATCCCCACGTCGGCACCGGACTGTATGACGATATTCTCGGTTTGCTGCACCGTTATGGCGTCCAGCCGCGGATCGCGCAGGAAGTGGGAGAGGCGATGACCATTATCGGGCTGGTGGCCGCCGGACTGGGCGTCTCGATCCTTCCGGCGTCGTTTAAGCGTATCCAGCTCAATGAAATGCGCTGGGTGCCGATTACCGAATCTGATGCGGTTTCAGAAATGTGGCTGGTCTGGTCGAAACATCATGAAAAGAGCGCGGCCGCACAACGCTTTATGCGCCTGTTAGACGAGGCGCTGACGGCGGATAAAAATGCGTCACCTCCGGATTAAAACGTGCTGTAACTCACAACCCTGACTAAAAATTTGACGGTTCATAATGATGTGCTTCACCATAGCGTAAGTTTATTTCGAAGCCCGAAAATAAAGGGAGAACGCAGTGGTTGCTGATAGTCAACCGGGCCATATTGACCAGATTAAACAGACGAATGCCGGTGTGGTTTATCGTCTGATCGATCAGCTTGGCCCGGTGTCACGTATTGATCTTTCGCGCCTGGCGCAGCTGGCCCCTGCCAGTATCACCAAAATAGTTCGCGAAATGATTGAAGCGCACCTGGTACAGGAAACCGAAATCCAGGAGCCGGGCAGCCGTGGCCGTCCGGCGGTAGGATTGATGGTGGAAACGGAAGCCTGGCATTATCTGTCGGTACGCATTAATCGTGGGGAAATAAACCTCGCGCTACGCGATCTCAGCAGCAAACTGGTAGTGGAAGAGCAACTGGCGCTGGCGCAGCAGGATACGACGCCGCTGCTTGAACGCATCATCACCCATATCGATCAGTTTTTTATCCGTCACCAGCAAAAACTGGAGCGTCTCACCGCCATCGCCATTACGCTGCCGGGGATTATCGATACGGAAAACGGCATCGTGCACCGTATGCCGTTTTACGACGTCCTTGAGATGCCGCTCGGCCCGGCCCTGGAAACCCGCACCGGCGTGCCGGTTTTTATTCAGCATGACATCAGCGCCTGGACCATGGCGGAATCGTTGTTTGGCGCATCGCGCGGAGCGCGGGATGTGATTCAGGTCGTGATTGACCATAACGTCGGCGCGGGGGTAGTGACGGACGGGCGATTGCTTCACGCGGGCAGCAGCAGCCTGGTGGAAATAGGCCACACTCAGGTTGATCCGTACGGTAAGCGTTGCTATTGCGGTAACCATGGCTGTCTGGAAACCATCGCCAGTATCGACAGCGTGCTGGAACTGGCCCAGCAGCGCATGAATCAGTCCATGGGCTCGCTGCTGCACGGTCAGCCGTTAAACGTGGAGACGCTGTGCGAGGCAGCGGTGAAAGGCGATTTACTGGCGCAGGATATTATCGCCGGGGTAGGCACCAACGTCGGGCGTATTCTGGCGATCATGGTCAACCTGTTTAATCCGCAAAAGATTTTAATCGGTTCGCCGCTGAATCGTGCGTCCGATATTCTGTTTCCCGCTATTGCGAACTGTATTCGCCAGCAGGCGCTGCCCGCTTACAGCCGCAATACGCTGGTGGAGAGCACCCAGTTTACGAATCAGGGCACGATGGCGGGCGCTGCACTGGTAAAAGATGCGCTCTATACGGGATCGTTACTGATTCGTCTGTTGCAGGGTTAACAAATTTTCATAATTCACAAAAAATTGCGCTATCTCAAGCTGACCTCAACCTTATTCTCTTAGACTTTCGCTATTGAATTATTCCTAATCAATATATTTTCAGAGCATAGCCTTGGAGTTTGTGATGTTTAAGCGTTTCTTTGTAACGGGTACTGATACTGCTGTGGGTAAAACAGTAGTTTCCCGCGCGCTGCTTCAGGCCCTGGCCGCTGAAGGTAAAAGCGTCGTGGGGTTCAAACCCGTCGCTAAAAGCAGTAAAGAGACGCCGGAGGGGTTACGCAACAAAGACGCCCTGGTGTTGCAAAGCGTTTCCACCCTGGCCCTGCCGTACGCCATGATCAATCCCATTGCCCTGAGCGAAGACGAAAGCAGCGTCGCGCACAGCTTCCCCGTGAATTACCCGTTACTGACCGACACCCTGGCGCAGCTTAGCGCCCAGGCGGACCACGTGGTCGTGGAAGGGACCGGCGGCTGGCGCAGCCTGATGAACGACCTGCGTCCTTTGTCGGAGTGGGTGGTTCAGGAGCAATTACCGGTGGTGATGGTTGTCGGGATCCAGGAAGGGTGCATCAACCACGCCCTGCTGACGGCGCAGGCCATCGCCAGCGATGGATTGCCGCTGGTGGGTTGGGTCGCCAACCGTATTAATCCGGGATTAGCGCATTACGCGGAAATCATCGATGTCCTGAGTAAGAAGATCCCGGCGCCGCTGCTGGGTGAATTGCCTTATCTTCCCCGCGCTGAGCAGCGCGATCTGGCGCAATATATCCAGTTGCCGGAACCAGGGGTTAAGCTCATCGCGTGATGAGGGAAAGCATGCGTTAATCAGGCTCCGTTTGCACAGGCAGGCGGGGCCTTTTTTGTCTCTGGTCCGCGCCACCGTCCCCTGAAACATCTCCACCAGCCAACCCTTTACCCAAAAAAATATGCCATAGTGTCAACACAACAACAGACAGGAAAAACATATGCAGACGATTGATTTCTACATGGTTGACGCTTTCAGCAATAAAACGTTTGGTGGCAACGCCGCAGCGGTTTGCCCGCTGGTTGAATGGCTACCCGATGAAACGCTGCTGAATATGGCGAAGCAGCACAATCAATCGGAAACCGCATTTTTCGTGCGTACCGATACTGGCTTCGAACTGCGCTGGTTCACCACACAATATGAAATCGATTTGTGTGGTCATGCGACCCTGGCCGCAGCGCATGTGATTTTCGAATATCTCGATTACCCGCACACCGGGATCACCTTCTCAACCCGCTTCGTGGGCGATCTGCAGGTAACCCGTAAAGGCGAATGGCTGACGCTCGATTTTCCGGCCTGGCAAACGGAATCGGCCGACGCGCCGGATCTCCTGTTTGAAACACTCGGGCTCGATCGCTCTGAGGTTAAAGAAACCCGTGCGGGACGCGACTGGATGGTGGTGATGAATGATGCGCAACGCCTGAAAACCTTAACGCCGGATATCCACGGTATGGCGCCGCTGGGGAAAATGGTCTGTATTACCGCGCAGGGCGAGGAAGAAGACTTCGTAAGCCGTTTTTTCTGTCCGGGTGAAGCAGTGGCAGAAGATCCGGTTACCGGCTCGACTCACAGTATGCTAATCCCTTACTGGGCGGAAAAACTCGGGAAAACCGACATGCTGGCGCGCCAGGTTTCAGCGCGGGGCGGGGAGTTGCGCTGCCAGTTGCTGGGCGACCGGGTATTGATTGGCGGGATGGCGACAACCTACTTAATCGGCAAAGTACTGCTGCGCTAACCGTCTGGCGCGGTTCTGTCTCCTGAATGTGTCTCATGAGCAGCCAGGAGACAGACATTGCCTTAATAACGCGCATTACGTCACTGCCCATGGTGCGCGCTTTTCTATATTGATCATCTTGTTTTCCGTCCAGAAACGGCACTGATTACGGCCTTGCTGTTTGCCGAAATACATCGCTTTGTCGGCGCGATCAATCAGCGTCTGCAACGACTCGTCTTCCGTAACCAGAGTAGTGCCACAGGTGACGGTAATGGAAATGGACCCTTCAGGAATAATAAAGGCATGGGAGCGTATTAACGTCATCATCCGTTGTATAATCGCCGCATAATTCTGCTGGCTCTGGCATTCCTGCAAAATAATAAATTCTTCCCCGCCGAAACGGTAGGCTCTGTCCGTTAATCGCACATTCGTTGACAGCAGTTGGCCTAATTCCTTGAGAATCATATCGCCGACATTATGCCCCCAGGTGTCATTGATAGACTTGAAATTATCAATATCAATCAGGGATAAATACAGCTGGGTTTTATTTCTCTGACGACTGGCGTTAAAGCGGGCGAAATCTTTATACAGCAGTTGCCGAAGGGGTAAACCGGTCAGCGCGTCATAGCAGTTACGCAACGAAATAAGCGAAGTTTTATAGTCGTCTGCCGCCTGAAGAAAATGTAACTGGGCGTGAAAATAGTTATTCAGGTTTTCCCGAACTTTGTGCTGATCCTGAATGCCGGTAATAAGCTCGCGCATGGCTTCGTGCATGATTTCATGTGTGGCTTCAATGGTTCGCAGCGCCTTTTCATCTTCGTCCGACTGGCTGAGTTGCGTGCGAAGCCAGTAACCGAATGCGCAAAGTTGATGAGAATTCTCATCAGTAAAACTGCTGTCCATCATGTCGCCAAATAACGCAAACTCAATCAGCTTATTAGCCCAGGCGAAATGATCGCGTATTGCCTGATTAAGCGTAATAATCGAATTGTCAATCTCGGAAATAACTGCCTTTTTCAGCATATATGAGTCTTATGGTTAAATTAAAAACTCATCATAAACAAATTATGCAGATAAAGTCATAGCGTATGAAGGTGCAAATTGAGACCTGTTTATTAATCACGTTAATTTTTTTGAATAAACGTAAAGTGAATGCTGCAATTTCATATTAAGAGATCGCCTGTGATGCATTAACAGGTTAAACATAATGAAAGAATACCGGCGTGGCGCGCCGGGAACGGATCATGCTTCGCAATCGGGAAGCAGGGCGATGAATGCGTCAAGCTGACGCGAACGGGTGCCACGCCGCCAGATAAGCCAGGTATTCAGCCAGCGCCATTTTTCCGCCAGCGGCCAGGCCTGCACCTGATGATGGCCTGGCATGCTTTCCAGCATACTGCGCGGCATTAACGCCAGCCCCGCGCCGGCAATAACGCAGGCCAGCATGCCATGATATGACTCCATTTCATGGATTTTGCCTGGCGTGGCGCGATCGGCATTAAACCAGCTTTCAAAATGACGGCGATAGGAACAGTTGGCGCGAAAGGCATAGATGCTTGCGCCATTAATATCCCGAGCCCTGGCGACGTTTTTGTGGCCGACGGGGGCGACCAGCATCATCTCTTCCCGGTACACCAACTGGCCCTCCAGTGAGGGATGCAACACCGGGCCATCGACAAATGCGGCGCTCAGCGTGCCTCCCAGTACCCCGTCAATCATCGTGCCCGACGGACCGGTAACCAGATCGAACTGAATGCGCGGATAGCGTTGATTGTAATCCGCCAGTACGCCGGGAATGCGCACTGCCGCGGTGCTCTCCAGCGAGCCCAGCGAAAATATCCCCTGGGGTTCGTCGCCCGAGACCACGCTGCGTGCTTCACTGACCAGCGCAAGGATCTTTTTACTGTATTCCAGAAAGCTGTATCCCGCCGGCGCCAGACGCAGCCGCTGATTTTCACGGATAAACAGCGCCACGCCTAAATCATCTTCGAGCTGGCGTAAACGGGTGGTGAGATTGGAAGGAACGCGGTGCACTTTTCGGGCAGCGGCGGTAATGCTGCCGGTTTCTACCACCGCGTTAAACATTTCAAGTTGCGTCAGGTCCATGGTTTTCTCACAGAAAGAACGGGATAGTTAATATTATTCACTTTTCATAAATAACATTCCGGCAGACACTTCATCAATGTTTTACTGCAAAAGAGAATGTGATGATGCCTGACAACCAGACCCACGCTGTTACCGTGAACCCGGCAAACGGGCAAACCCTGGCGGCCTATCCGTATGCATCCGCTGAACAACGTGAAGCCACCCTGGCCCGCTGCGCGCAGACGTACCGTCACTGGCGGCACGTGGATGTGGCAGAGCGCGCCCGGCTTCTGCGCCGTTTCGGCGCGGCGTTGCGCACCCGTGGTGAAGAGATGGCGCAGTGCATCACCACGGAGATGGGTAAACCGATCCGTCAGGCCCGCGCCGAAGTGGCGAAATCCGCCGCGCTCTGCGACTGGTATGCCGAACACGGCCCGGCGATGCTGGCGGCGGAACCGACGCAGGTGCCGGAGGCGGTGATTGAATACCGTCCGATGGGCACCATTCTGGCGGTGATGCCCTGGAATTTTCCGCTGTGGCAGGTGATGCGCGGCGCGGTGCCGATCCTGCTGGCAGGGAACGGCTATCTGCTTAAACATGCGCCTTCCGTCATGGCGTGTGCGCTGTTAACGGGCGATATCGCCCGTCAGGCGGGCCTCCCGGATGGCATATTCAGTGTGATTAACGCCACCAATGATGAGGTGGGTGCGATGATCCGCGATGATCGTATCGCGGCGGTGACCGTGACCGGCAGCGGACGGGCGGGGGCGGCCATTGGCGCTCAGGCCGGAGCGGCGCTGAAAAAATGCGTGCTGGAGCTGGGTGGCTCCGATCCGTTCATCGTGCTCAATGATGCCGATCTTGACGACGCGGTTAGTGCTGCCGTTGCCGGGCGCTACCAGAATACCGGGCAGGTATGCGCCGCCGCCAAGCGCTTTATCGTCGAAGCCGAAATCGCTGAACGGTTTACCCGGCAGTTTGTCGGGCGCGTGGCGGCGCTGCGCATGGGTTCACCCCGGGAAGAAGAGACGTTTATCGGTCCAATGGCCAGAGCTGATCTGCGCGATGAACTGCATCGCCAGGTGGAAGCCTCGGTCGCCCAGGGCGCTACGTTGCTGCTGGGCGGCGAAAAGCCGGCGGGCGAGGGCAACTTTTATCCACCCACGGTGATGAGCGACGTCACCCCCGAGATGACCGCCTTTCGCGAGGAGCTGTTCGGACCAGTGGCGGCCATTACGGTTGCCCGTGACGCTGAGCACGCGCTGGCGCTTGCCAATGACAGCGATTACGGCCTCAGCGCGACGCTGTATACCGCTAATGAAGCGCGTGCGCAGTGGTTTGCCGAACGACTGGAGTGTGGCGGGGTGTTTATCAACGGCTACAGCGCCTCTGATGCCCGAGTGGCGTTTGGCGGCGTGAAGAAAAGCGGATTCGGACGCGAACTGTCGCATTTCGGTCTTCATGAGTTCTGCAATGCCCAGACCGTATGGCGCAACAGGAAAGGGTGATTGTCATTTTAGTGCCATGATTCTGTCATTTTCGCTCAGTAGACTCGTGCCGTTAACGCTTTTTACTGAAGAAAATCATGACACTAAGTGAAATTTTACGCACCAGGACCCGGTCATTCAGCCGGGTCCAGTTCCGCCTGTTAAGCGCGGTTTTCTGTGTGATTGCGCTGTTCTCTTCGCTGCAAATCTTATCAACCCTGATGCTTTCCTCGCTGCTTCACGATACCGAACGGGATCTTGCCCGCCGGGAACAGTTGCATCATCAGCAGGCCTGGATGGAAGAGGCGCGGGTATCGCTGCTGATGGCCAGCGACCTGCTCAACCGCTCGGGCGTCTATTTTATGCAGGATGCGGCCACTGGCTCAGAGGGGAGCTGGCAAAGCCTGATGCAGGAAGCCCAAGCGGCGCTGAAACACTCCCATGAAGCGTTTACCCATTATCAGGGGAGTGGCGTCGGAACGGATGAAAATCTGATGGCGGGTTATCAGGCGTTTTATCAGGCTTTAAAGGAGCAGGCCGACGGCCTCACAGCGAGCAACAGCATCGATGCGTTTTTCAGTGTGCCGGTACAGGCTTTCCAGGGCGACTTTAACCAGCGCTGGGCGGAATACCAGAGCCGCACCGACGCGCTTAACGCTGAGCACAGCCAGCAGTTGCTCGCCGGGTTAGGCACGGCGCAGAAAGGGTTTATCGCCGCACTGGCCATTTTGCTGGTGATTGCGCTGGGCGTAGGGTTTGGCATGTCGGCATGGGTGATCAAGCCGCTGCGTAGCCTGATCCGCCATGTGCACCGGCTGGCGGCGGGCGACCTCTCAACCGCCGCGCCGGTCACGCTTACCCGCAACCGTGAGATGCGTGAACTGAACGCCAGCATCCATACCATGCAGCAGGGATTGTTAGCCCTGGTGCATGAAGTGCGCGACGTGACCCGTGCGGTTGCCGATACTGCGGAGAATATCGCCAGAGATAACGAATCACTCTCAAGCCAGGCGCAACGCCAGGCGCAGGAGCTGGACAAGGTGACCAGCCATATTCAGGCGCTGGAATCCCACGTTGAGCAGAATACCGAATACGCCCGCGCCGCGAATCAACGCGCCGACAGCGCCCGTGAAATGGCAGCCGGCGGGGAACAGATGATGCAGATGGTCAATCATTCGATGCAGGATATTGTTACCCGCGCCGGAGAGATGCGCGGGATTGTCGCCATGATCAACAGCGTCGCGTTTCAGACCAATATTCTGGCGCTTAACGCGGCCATTGAAGCGGCACATGCCGGTGAGCACGGACGGGGGTTTGCTGTGGTCGCCCGGGAAGTCGGGCTGCTGGCGCGCAAAAGCAGCCATTCCACCCAGACGATTGAACAACTCATTCACCACTCCTTACAGGGGATTGAACAGGGTTCCGGCGCGGTATCCCGGCTGGAAAACACCCTTGAGCAGATCATGTCGCTGGTGGGCAATCTGACCGCGCTGCTAAGCGAGATATCCGGCGCGACCCTGAATCAGGGCGAGCGGATCCACCGGGTCACCCGCCGGATTGGTTCCCTGAATCAGGTGGTGCAGGAAACCGGCGGTCTGGTGGCGCAGATAGGCCATGTCTCCGGGCAACTGGGGGAAGAGTCACGACGGTTAAACGAAGCCGTGGCGCGTTTCCGCCTTCCTGTATGACTCTGGTATACTCCCGGCGATTTTTACCCGGCACAGGGAGTGGGATGTGGCTTTGGTATTAGATAATTCAGTGCTCGACGCCATTCTGGCGCAGGTCAGGCCGCTGCTCGGCCAGGGAAAGGTAGCGAACTATATTCCGGCGCTGGCGGAGGTTCCCGCCAGCAAGCTCGGCATCGCTATTTGTACCGTCGACGGTCAGTGTTTTTCCGCAGGTGACGCCCGGGAACGCTTCTCTATCCAGTCAATCTCGAAAGTGCTCAGTCTGGTGCTGGCAATGGGGCGCTACGAAGGGGATGAAATCTGGCAGCGGGTCGGGAAAGATCCCTCCGGTCTGCCGTTTAATTCGCTGGTGCAACTGGAGCTGGAGCAGGGCATTCCGCGTAATCCGTTTATTAACGCCGGTGCGCTGGTGGTGTGCGATATGCTGCAAAGCCGGCTCAGTGCGCCGCGCCAGCGTATGCTGGAGTTTGTCCGGGCGCTGTCTGGCGTGGACGATATCAGCTATGACGCCCGGGTTGCGCGTTCTGAATTTGAACATTCCGCCCGTAATGCCGCCATCGCCTATCTGATGAAATCTTTCGGCAATTTTCATAATGACGTCATTGGCGTACTGCAAAACTATTTTCATTATTGCGCGCTAAAAATGAGCTGCCTTGAACTGGCGAAAACGTTTTTGTTCCTGGCAAACCAGGGGACGCTGCCCGGTCATGACCGTCCGGTAATAAGCCCGCTGCAAACCCGACAGATTAATGCGCTGATGGCCACCAGTGGGTTATATGAAAACGCCGGGGAGTTTGCGTGGCGGGTCGGGATGCCGGGCAAATCGGGCGTGGGCGGTGGGATCATCGCTATCGTGCCGCATGAGATGTCAATTGCAGTATGGAGCCCTGAGCTGGACCATGCCGGTAACTCGCTGGCAGGCATTGCGGTGCTTGAAATACTGGCGCAAAAGATTGGCCGCTCTATTTTTTAAAAGAATGTATTATTTTTGTTAACGCCGGGTTTGAAGTAAACTCAGGGTAATCACATAAGATCTAAAACAAATAATACCCTGTGGGATTTGTTCAAACCGGCGGAATATATGACGGATACCGTTCACTCGTTTTTTCGACCTGAAAGAACGCTGATTAATGCGTTCGGCATCATTCTTCTGACGACGTTATTCTATTTCTTTGGCGCGATGCTGCGCCTGATTGATGAGCTATCGGTGTTCTGGCCCCTGAATGCGGTTATGGCCGGGGTGTTCGCCCGCTACGCTTTTCTTAATCGCCTCCATTACTATCTGCTGTGTTATGTCGCCATGCTGGTGTACGACGCCATTACCACTACCTGGGGTATAGCCTCGCTGGGAATTAACCTCTCCAATATGGTGTTTATCATTACCTTCGCCACGCTGATGCGGCGGGATGCACGGCGCGCAGAAAGCCCCGACAACGCGCCCCTGAACGTCATGAAGCTGTTTCTCTGGTGCCTGCTCGCGGCGGTGTTATGCGCGATGGTAGGTGCGGTGGCCTCTATCGGCCTCGATAAATATAAACTGTGGCCGCTGTTTGCCGACTGGTTTAGCGAACAGCTCTCTACCGGCGTACTGATCCTGCCGTGGATCCTGACCATGTACCGGCCGCGCAAAAAAATCGTCCTGACGGCAGAGTTAGTGTGGCCTTTGCTGGCGGTCGTCGCCTCGGTAGGCGCCTCGGTATTAATTGGCGGAGCGGGGAGCCTGGCTTTTCCACTGGCCGCCTTGATCTGGTGCGCCATCCGTTATTCCTTGCCGTTCACCTGTCTGGTGATGCTGATGACCGGCGTGGCGGAAATCGTGCTGGTGGGGAATTCCGCTATTCAGTTTAATACCGCCGCACCGCTTGAAACGGCGCAACTCTTTTCGGCGCGTTTGGGCATTGCCATTATGGCGCTGTGTCCGTTAATGGTTTCCACCAGCGTCGCTTCGATTAATGCGCTGATGCTCCAGGTGTCGCGACGCGCCAATTACGATTATCTGACCGGCGCATTATCCCGCTCCGGGCTACTGGAAACGCTGAATAAGCCGCCATTTGCGGACACCCGCTATGGGGCATTAGGCGTGATGCTTATCGATATCGATTATTTCAAGAGCATTAACGATAACCACGGTCATGAATGCGGCGATGCGGTGCTCGCGGCTTTTGGCGAGCGGATCATCAGCACCGTGGGCGATAACGGGCTGGTGGCGCGGATGGGCGGTGAGGAGTTTGTGGTTGTTTGCCCCGGGATGACGTTAAGCCAGGGGCTTGCGCTGGCGGAGCAATTGCGCCGCCGTATCGCCGATCATCCTTTTCACTGCCAGGATAAAAACTTATCCATTACCATCAGCGTCGGGTTAAGCCACCGATATTATACGCAGCAGGGCGTTATCGATGCCTTTACGCAGCTGATGCCAGTGGCCGACCATCATCTCTATCGTTCGAAGAAAAGCGGACGTAACCAGGTCACCTCGTCTGTTGCGCCAGGCACTCGCGAACGTAACGTAGTTACGGATATTTCATAACCCCTACCAAAGCTGGTAATTGTATTTTTACCGAAAGTGTGCATTTGCAATACAATGATTTCACTGGTAAAAATACTTGCTACATAAAAATAACGTTTATAAGATGGCGGGGAGTTTATTTCGGAAAAACCGCGTAATGCCATTGTCTGAATACATCAATAATCGTGATGGCGTAGCCGGACTCAGATTTATTCGCCGTATGTATCTGATGCGTATGCTCGGTACGCTACTCTGTTTCATTCCCATTCTCTCTGTATTAACGGAACACCGTCTTTCCCTCGGCTGGATACTGCTGCTGGGGGCGAATGCCTTTGTATGGCCAACGGTGGCGTTTGTGATTGCCCGCCGTGCCCGACAACCGCTTAAAACAGAATATCGCAGCCTGGTGCTGGACGCCGCGGCAGGGGGATTCTGGATTGCTATGATGTCGGCTAATCCGCTGCCTTCCGTGACCATCGCCTCGGTCCTCCTGTCCGACCGGCTGGCCGCCGGGGGGATTAAGCTGCTGCGTAAAGCTGCAGTGGCTCTTATCACCGGGTTTTTGCTGTGCTGGCTGGTACGCGGGGCACCGTTTGAGCCGACCATATCTCAACGCACGGTTTATGCAACGCTACCCTTGATTTCGATCTATGTGCTGGCGGTCAGCGTATTGACCGATGCCATCGCCCGGAAATTGCGACTTAAAAGCGAAGAGTTAGGGCGCATCGCCATGATGGATCCGCTGCTGGATATTGCGAACCGGCGGGTGCTGGAGCCACGGATGTTTCATGTACTGAATACGGTGAGACAGCGGCATACTCAGTCGGCGCTCATGTTTATTGATATCGACGATTTTAAAGACGTTAACGATCGTTACGGTCATAAAGTGGGTGATTCCATACTGGTGGCGGTGGCTGATATTTTACGACGCTGCACCCGTCAACAGGATACGCCTGCACGGCTGGGCGGCGACGAGTTTGTGGTGCTGTTGCCCAATACTTCCGTTGAGGAGGCCAGCGCGATTGGCGAAGCGATTATGGGCGAGGCGGCGATATTACAGGCAGATCACGGCATTCCTTATCATTGTTCCCTGAGCATCGGAATTGCGTTCGCGACCCCCGACATGACGTCCGCAACCGAATGGCTAAAAGCCGCGGATGATGCGCTGTATACCGCGAAACGGCAGGGTAAAAACTGCATTTTCTTGTGTTAAAAATCCCTGCGTAAAGAGACCCAGAGCGGGTTCCCGAAAACCTTTCTCTAAATTTATTTTATCCACCCATAATTTTTTTGAAAAAATTGTCCCGGTTTGATCAAAACAGGGTTTTAGATTTATATCTTTCTGGTAGGTTATGGTGGCTAATGATTAGGTTGACTGATAATTAAATCCACCAAGGAACCTATTGTGAAAACTTTAAACCGTCGCGATTTTCCCGGAGCGCAGTATCCAGAACGTATCATCCAGTTCGGCGAAGGGAACTTTCTGCGCGCTTTTGTTGACTGGCAAGTTGATCTCCTTAACGAACATACCGACCTCGATGCCGGTGTGGTGATAGTGCGTCCTATCGACAGCGATTTTCCGCCGTCGCTGAGCACCCAGGATGGACTTTATACCACTATCATTCGTGGTCTGAATGAACAGGGCGAAGCGGTCAGCGACGCACGTTTGATTCGCTCCGTGAATCGCGAGCTGAACGTCTATCGCGAATATGACGCGTACCTGGCGCTGGCCCATAATCCTGATATCCGTTTTGTGTTCTCCAACACCACCGAAGCGGGCATCAGCTATCACGCCGGTGACAAATTCGACGATGCGCCAGCGGTGAGCTATCCCGCTAAGCTGACCCGTCTGCTGTTCGAACGTTTCTCGCATTTCCAGGGCGCGACGGATAAAGGCTGGATCATTATTCCTTGCGAACTGATCGACTATAACGGCGATGCGTTGCAGGAACTGGTGCTGCGTTATGCCGATGAGTGGGCGCTGGGCGCTGAGTTCGTGGCATGGCTCAATACGGCCAACACCTTCTGTTCCACGCTGGTGGACCGCATCGTTACCGGTTATCCCCGTGATGAAGTGGCCAGTCTGGAAGCGGAACTGGGCTATCACGACAGTTTCCTCGACACCGCCGAGCACTTTTATCTGTTCGTTATTCAGGGGCCGAAATCCCTGGCACAGGAACTGCGCCTCGACAAACTGGCGCTGAATGTGCTGATTGTAGACGACATCAAACCGTACAAAGAACGTAAAGTCGCGATCCTGAACGGTGCGCATACTGCGCTGGTGCCGGTTGCCTGGCAGGCGGGAATTGATACTGTCGGAGAAGCCATGAATGACGCGGAAGTGTGTGCATTTGTGGAGAAGGCGATTGCTGAAGAAATCATTCCGGTGCTGGATTTACCTGCCGATGAACTGGCGTCTTTTGCCAAAGCGGTAGTAAGCCGTTTCCGCAACCCGTATATCAAACACCAGCTGCTTTCTATCGCCCTTAACGGGATGACCAAATTCCGCACCCGTATTCTGCCTCAGCTTCTGGCGGGTCAGAAGGCGAGTGGGGCGTTACCGGCTCGTTTGACCTTCGCGCTGGCAGCACTGATTGCGTTTTATCGTGGAGAGCGTGACGGTGTCACTTACCCGTTGCAGGATGATGCCCACTGGCTGGAGCGTTATTCTACGTGGTGGAGTGCCGTTAATGCCAACACGATGACCGTTCGTGAACTGGTTGAACAGGTACTGGCAGATGCCGCGCACTGGGGACAGGACCTCAACCAGGTCGCTGGCCTGACCGATCGCGTTACTGCCGATCTGGAGCAAATCCGTTCCGTTGGCATGCGCGCCGCTGTTAAGCCGCTTTGCTGATTGAAAATGAGACCTGGCTTCGGCCAGGTTTTTTAAAACCTTATATAGTTACAACATACAATACATCGTCATTTAATACCCTAACGCCAGCACCGATGTTGCGAAAGTCTTCAGGTCGTAAAAGGGGGATGTGAGCCGAAAACACGCATTATTCGGCTCATGTAATGAGGTGATTAAAACGGGTTTCGGCTCACTCGCGGTCCTGAATATGATAACGGGTATTGCGACCGCCTCCGGGTAATTTACGGAGTAACCCTTTGTCGACCAGTTGTGTGAGGTGACGGGTGGCGGTAGCTTTACTGACTTTCGCCACCTTTTGATACTGGCTGGCGCTGATGCCGTCATCAAAACCATTTTCCCCGCCATCGAGAAGCCGGTTGAGGACTTTCTGCTGCTCAGGGCTGATATCCAGCGTTTCCGGGCGCTGCCAGAAGCGGGATTTCATCAGCGTGCGTTGGATAGTGTCGAGCGCATGTTCAAGCGTGGCATCCAGCGTTTCCAGAAACCAAACCAGCCACGCCGTAATATCCAGCGTGCTTTTTTGCGTTTGTTCAAGGATGCGGTAGTAATCGCTGCGTCTTTCGAGGATCGCCACCGACATGGCGTACAGGCGAATACTTTGATCATCGGCCTGGGCCAGCGCCAGATCGGTGAGGGCGCGGGTCATGCGTCCGTTGCCATCATCAAACGGGTGCAGGGTGACAAACCATAAATGCGCAATGGCCGCCCGGACCAGCGGGTCCAGTAAGGGTTCGTGCAGGCTGCGGTTAAACCAGTCGATAAACTGCGTAAGCTGTGCTTCCAGCCCATGACGCGGCGGCGCTTCGAAATGGATAACCGGTTTATCCAGTCTGCCTGACACCACCTGCATGGGTTCATCGGCACGCAGCGTCCCGACGATCACCCGGTGCAGCCAGGCGTGCTGTTCGGCGAACAACCAGCGATGCCACTGACAAAGACGCTCGAAAGTCAGCGGTTGCAGGCGATTATCAATCGCGTCGAACATCATTGCCGCCAGGCCTTCCGAACGATCGCTCACGGGCCAGGGGTTGTCATCGCTGACGCCTAAACGCCGTGCCAGTGAAGAACGAACGGACTGCACATTGAGCCGCTCATCTTCAATCGCGCTGGACGCCAGAACGTTGGCCAATAAAGTGTCCAGCGCCTGGCGAGTCGTATTATCGGTAGCGGACGATTTGCCGAGTAAAATTCCAGTCTTGCGTTGAATGGTTCGGGTGAGCGGCAGCACGCGCTCATCCTGCCAGACAAAATGGGGCCAGTCGGGTTGCGCCCAGATCCACGGTGAATTCACGGTGACATCCTCTTCAGGATGAGCCGAATAACTAACATATTCGGCTCAGGTAATGAGCCGAATATAAAGGGAATGCCGCGATATTTCAACCGGGAGTGCCAACACGAAGCGGATAAAACGCCCCGCAGAGGGGCGTTTCAGGCGTGAGAGGAAAAGGATTAATGCTCAGTCGCCACTGCGGTTGCCGCGTCAGGCCTGTTATGCAGCCCGAAGCGATCGATAACCTTGCGGGTAGCGTCATTCATACCTGTCACGTCGACCTCAACGCCGGCACGGCGATATTTGAGGACCACTTTATCGAGCGCGCCGACAGCGGTGATATCCCAGAAATGCGCATGGCTGACGTCAATCACCACTTTGCTGATCGGTTCGCGGAAATCAAAATTATCGACAAAACGATCGGCCGAAGCGAAAAACAGCTGACCATACACCTGATAAGTACGCATTCCGTCGCCCGGCTGGCTTTGCACGTCCAGGAAGCGTGCCACTTTAGTGGCGAAGTTTAACGCGGCAATCAAGACCCCGGTCAGTACGCCGAACGCCAGATTATGGGTGGCCACCACCACGGCAACCGTTGCCAACATCACAATACTGGTTGATGGCGGATGCGAGCGCAGGTTGATAATCGACCGCCAGGAGAAGGTGCCAATAGATACCATAATCATCACTGCCACCAGTGCCGCCATGGGGATCCGCGAAACCCACTGATTAAGAAATACCACCAGAACCAGCAGAACGAGGCCCGCTGTTAAGGTTGATAAACGTCCGCGTGCGCCGGATTTAACGTTAATAACCGATTGTCCAATCATGGCGCAACCAGCCATACCGCCAATAAATGAGGTGCAGATATTCGCGATACCCTGTGCCTTACATTCCCGGTTTTTATCACTGGTCGTGTCGGTCATATCATCAACAATGGTTGCCGTCATCATTGATTCTAACAGACCAACCGCTGCCAGCCCGGCCGAATAAGGCAGGATGATCCACAGCGTTTCCAGATTAAACGGCACGTCCGGGATGAAAAACGCCGGCAGGCTGTCCGGAAGCTGCCCCATATCGCCAACGGTACGCACGTCAAGGTTAAGCCAGAGCGAAATCGCGGTAATTACGATGATGCACACCAGCGGCGAAGGGATAGTTTTGTTAATCAGCGGGTAAAGATAGATGATAGCCAGGCCGCCCGCCGTAAGCGCATAAACGTGCCAGGTGACGTTAGTCAGTTCCGGCAGCTGCGCCATAAAAATCAGGATCGCCAGCGCATTCACAAAACCGGTCACAACCGAACGCGAAACAAAACGCATCAGGCTGCCGAGTTTCAGATATCCCGCCAGAAGCTGGAACACACCGCAAAGTATGGAGGCCGCCAGCAGGTACTGCAGGCCGTGTTCTTTCACCAGCGTGACCATCAGCAAGGCCATTGCCCCGGTCGCAGAGGAGATCATCGCCGGACGTCCGCCGAAAAATGCCACCACCACCGTAATACAGAATGCGGAATACAGGCCGACTTTCGGATCGACGCCAGCAATAATGGAAAAGGCAATGGATTCAGGGATCAGGGCCAGCGCTACAACAATACCCGCCAGAATGTCGCCACGGACATTACCCAGCCAGTCCTGACGCGTGGAGGACAGCAGCATAATCATTTCTCATTGATAAGTTAAAGGAACCCGCGAGGGCAAAATTTACGCAACCAGAAACGCATCCGCAGAAAGGGATGACGTTCAGGCACTGACGCTATTCAGTGCGAAGAGAAGAGGGGGTAACTCAGGGTGGCGTAATCAGCATGATGAACAAAGAAACTCAGATCGAAAAATATGTGATGCGGGGCACTATAAACGATATGAATCTGTGATCAACCCTTTAATCAGTAAGCTTATCAGCACTGCGCTAATGTGATGGCCTGGCGATCGCACTGGATCATACATTCTCCGCAGCCATTACAGCGCTCGTTATTGACCACAGGCAACGCCGATTCCGTAAAGGCGCAGGCCTGAACCGGGCAGGCCGTGGCACACTGCCTGCATCCCCGCGAAGCATGAGTACACTGGGTACTGAATGACGGGCGCAACCGGGTGTCGAAATGCGCCTGATGTTGCAAAACGTCCGTCGTACAGGCCTCAATGCATTGCCCACAACCGTCACAGCTGGCGAATTCAATCGCGAGTTGCGGATAGCCATCTTCGCGCTGAATAATCACCCCCATCGGACAGGCATCCGCACACTGACCGCAGCGGGTACATGCAGTCAAAAACTGTGTTGCTGAAGAGGCACCGGGCGGCAGCGGCCAGGGGGGGAACGAGGAAGCAGTCGGCGCTACGTTACGTGACGCTGTCACAAACGCCCGAAACAATCCGCGACGGCTGACGTGCCGGTGTGACATATATTCCTGGTAATACCGCTCGGTTTTATTCATCAGAAAAACGTCCGTCGTGTTGCGGGCTGTAAGCCGTATTGATGTTCAATATCGCCCAAAAACAGGGCGGCAAGCTGCGCCAGCCGGGCGTAAAACGGGCTCAGCGTATTATTCTTAAGTAAATCGAGATAGCGCGGCGCCCAGGGAAGAAGGTGCTGTTCCAGCAGCGTAGCGGCGGCGATGGCATTGTCGCGCTCAATCAAAGCGGAAAAGGCGAGCAACATCAGGCCAAACTGATCTTCCGGTTCGTTTTGCTGACCGGCGAATGCCATATCATGCTGGCGTAAAAACAGCCGGTAATCCGCCGTGGTATCGCCCATCAGCAGATTGTCTTTTTCCAGATACACCGAACCCCACGGCGGCGCGACCATATCGCCCTGGCCTTCAAACAATGCAGAGAATTGCCAGACCCATTCTTCTTGTGCCGGAACAGGCCAGTTATCGCACAGTGCGGAAACACGTTGCGGATCGCGCCAGGCGTAAAGTGACGGCAGCGTCGGTAGACAGTCAACGAGTGCCTTAACATCCGCCCGATCCGGGGAGTAATAAAACAGCGCGCCCAGGATGCGCGGAACAACAGCGGCAGATGACATGCAGAATTCCTTATTAAGTGTGACAAAGAGGCGGGCAACAGCCCGCCTTCAGGGTGTTACATCGGTATCGCCCACAAATTATAAAACGCGATACGGCCAAGCAATTCCGCCGCAATGACCAGCGATGCCGTGGCGAACAGCAGTGTTGGCGCGCTTTTCGAACGCAGATAGAGCAGTGCGGCAATCGCGCCGGTAATCAGCAATACCGCCTGCGCCGTAAACCAGCTTGATTGCGCCGACGCTAACGCGCCATCCGCCATCACGATTTCAGACAGATAACCGGGACGCAGACAGAAGCTCACCGCAATCGCCAGCAGACTCACCACCGCGCCGAGACGTCGGGCACCGAGTGCTGCCGCCAGCGCGCCGCCGCCGATAAACGGCGTTAACACCATCATGGCGGTTGTCCATGAAGTGCGCCATGCCGCAACGGTCGGCAACTGATAGATGCGCGGAATGGCAAAAATAAACACCACGCCGATAACTGCCGCAATCCAGGCCAGAACCGTAAACAGCCGGGTTGCGCCGCGATTGAGCAACAGGCCCAGCGCCGCTAACCCTGCCACCGCGCCGAATACCGCAGAGAGCACAATCTCATTACTCATCGGCGAATGCCCCACGCGGAACAGCATGTTGATGGCGCGCAGTGGTTGACCGACGTGGAAGATACCCATCACCACGCCAGCGCCAAACACGCATACCGAGACGAATAACCCAATCGCCAGACGGCGCGGCTCAATATGGCCGAGCGCACTGCCGATCAGCAGCAGGATGAACGCGCCGACGGCGCTTTGCGTTAATACGGTGAAAAACACCAACGGTAACTCATGCATGACGCACCTCCCGTAAGTTTTGAATCGCGCCTTCTTTATCGCCGGTGGCCCGCGCTTTCGGATGCGGTTTCACCACCAGGTTGGGATGGGTAAAGCCCGCGGAAGGCAAGGGCGCAATCTGGTTTTCCGTGCCGTATTTCTGACGCAGCTCGTCAATCGGGCCAAAATCCAGCGCGCGTTGCGGGCAGGATTCCACACAGATAGGACGCAGATTTTTCTCCAGCCGATCCAGACAACCATCGCACTTGCGCATCACTTTCGCCTGCGCGTCAAATTGCGGTGCGCCGTAGGGGCAGCGCATTTCGCAATAGCGGCAGCCGACGCATACTGAGTCATCCACCAGCACCAGCCCGTCTTCCTCGCGTTTATGCATCGCGCCGGTTGGGCAGCCCGCCACGCAGGTAGGTTGATCGCAATGGTTACAGGCGATGGACAGGTAGTAAGTGAAGGTGTCGTTATGCCAGCTTTCACCTTCTTTAACCCAGCTTCCGCCGCCGTATTCATAGACGCGGCGCAGTTTTGGGCCCACATCGAGATCTTTGTTGTCTTTACAGCTCACCTGGCAGGTTTTACAGCCTGAACAGCGCGAGGAGTCAACGTAAAAGCCATATTGTTTCATTATCATTCACTCCTTATGCGCGTTTAATCTCAACCAGGTTGGTGTGTTGCGGGTTGCCTTTCGCCAGCGGCGACGGCAAGTGGCTGGTCAGCGAGTTAATGCAACCGCCAACGTCCACACCCTGCTTATCCAGCCGCGTCCAGGCACCCTGCGGCATGGCTGCCACGCCGGGAAGAATTCGGTTGGTCACTTTGCAGGGGATTTCCACCACGCCGCGGTCGTTAAACACATGCACGATATCCCCGGATGACAACTGACGTGCGCTGGCATCGATCGGGTTGATCCACACTTCATCCGGCACGGCCTCATGCAGCGCCAGTACGTTGGTGTAGGTGGAGTGGGTGTGTCCCTTGGTATGAAAACCGCTAAGCTGCAGCGGATATTTCGCCGTTAACTCTTTATTAAGGTGCGACTCTTTCACCACGCAGAATTCCGGTACCGCCGGGATGCGGTCGCCTTCCGGCAGCGTCCACTTCTGCGCGAGATCCGCCAGTGCCTGGGAGTAGATCTCGATTTTGCCTGACGGCGTGTCTAACGGATGGGCCGTCGCATCTTCACGGAAATCGATAAAGGCGATACTTTGCCGTTCGGTGGCGATTTGCTGGTCAATAACGCCTTTTTCTTTGGCGACTGACCACTCCGGCAGGTAGGGGCGTTTTTCACGGATCTGCTGGTAATGATATTCCGCCCACTGCGCCTGGGTTCTTCCCTCCGTGTATTGCTCACGCAGGCCGAGATGCCCGGCGATATCGGCGCAAATATCATAGGTACTGCGCACTTCCCACATCGGAGTGATGGTTTTTGCAGCGCGATCATGTAGTTGTGCGAGCCTGCCGCGTAGGAACTGTCCACCAGATCTTCTGCTTCCAGATAACTGGTTTCCGGGAGCAGCAGATCGGCGTATTTGGCGCTCGGCGTCATGTGGTTTTCAATCACGATGATGGTTTCGCAAAGCGACTCATCAGCGATGATTTTACGGGTGCGGTTGATATCCCCGTGCTGATTCAGCAGGGCGTTACCGGCCTGATTGAAAAACAACTTAATTCCGACGTTCAGCTTATCGACGCCTTTCACGCCCATGGTCGTGGCGGTCATTTTCTCCGGAGACTGGATCGCATCAGTCCACAGGTAGCAGGGAATTGACGCCTTAACCGGATTGGTGCCGGTTGGCAGTAGCGGCACGCCGTAAGGGGTACCGTAGGGCCAGTTGCCATTATTGGTGCCCGGTAATCCAAAATGCCCGGTAAGGGCGGGCAGCGTCTGAATAGCGCGCACCGTTTGTTCGCCGTTGGCATGGCGCTGCGGCCCCCAGCCCTGGCCGATATAGCAGGCGCGTGCCGCCGCGATTTCCCGGGCCAGTTGCTGAATGCGGGTCGCCGGGATCCCGGTGATCTGCGCCGCCCACTGGGCGGTTTTCTCAATGCCGTCTTCGCCGGTGCCCATCACATAATCTTTATAACTGGCGTTCGGCGCAGCGTTTTCAGGCAGCGTGGAGCGGTCATAGCCTACGCAGTATTGATTTACCAGCGCTTCGTCAATCAGGTTTTCGCTAATCAGGGTATGCGCCAGACCGGCAACCAGCGCGGCATCCGTCGTAGGGCGAATCGGCAGCCATTCGGCGTGTTCCGCTATCACCGAATCGGTATAACGGGGATCAATAATGATGACCCGGGCTTTAGACGCGTCAAGCGCACGGCGCAGCTCTTCCACCTGCCCGCCGCCGGACATACGGGTTTCCGACAGGTTCATGCCGAAAAACACCACCAGATCGGAATGGGCAATTTGCGAGAAATGGCTACCGACATACTTGCCGTGGGTATACGGCGTGGCAGAGGCGATTTGCGCCGTAGAGTAAGTGTTATGATAGTTAAGATAACCGCCGGTCAGATTGAGCAGGCGTTTCCACGCAGGCGTGCCCTGGGTGTGATAATACGCACCGGACTGATAGTTGTAATAAATGGCTTCGCGACCATATTTTTCGGTCACCCGTTTCAGTTCCGCCGCAATGAACGCGGTGGCCTCATCCCAGGTGATACGTTTAAATTTGCCTTCACCGCGTTTGCCGACCCGTTTCATCGGATGTTTAATGCGATCCGGGCTGTAAACCCGCCAGCGGCTTGAGCGACCGCGCAGGCATGGCCGGATTTGGTGTTCGCCAAATACCGCATCATCTTTCGCATCTTCAGGTTCAATACGAACGATCCGGTCATCTTTCACGATGACTTTCAATGCGCAACGGCTGCCACAGTTAACCAGGCAGGCACTGTGACGCACCGTTTCAGCACTTTCTTTCCCGGCAGGAACATCAGCGGCCAGCGCCGTTGATGAAAATGGCAAAGTAATCGCGTTGCTTAACGCAACGGCAGAACCAATTTTTGCGGCGGTAGTAACGGTATCCCGTCGCGAGATTTTTAAATTTAAAATCTCTTCCAGTCTTTTTTTCATTATAAGTACCCTCATTGCATCTCTTTGTGACCATAAAATGCATAAGGGAAGTGCAAGTTGATTATGATCAAGGGGGTAGGGATTTATAACCACAAAGAATTAAAAAATGTGAACCTATAAAGCTGCGTTACAGGAAATTTATTTTAAGTTGATGATATATCTTGCATTTTCCTGCTTTTGCGAAATTCATAGTTATTATTAGAATTGATATTTATAGAAAGTGAACTATTAATTATTTTAACCAGAAAGAAGCCATGCATAGCTGGCAGTTTTATCCATAATTTATTCACGACTGTGCGCGTTTAAAGGGTTAAAGCCTGTGAGCGATAAACGAAAATTGGGAGAAAGTGTGGCGAACAAAACAACGACAACGGTGAACTGGTTTGAGCAAGGCGGAAATGAATACGCGCGGTATCGCCCCGAATACCCGGCCGAGCTGGTCACCTGGCTCGCCAGCCTCACGCCGGATACCCGTCGCGCACTGGATGTCGGCTGCGGAACAGGGCAACTGACAAGGTTGCTTGCCGAAACATTTGACGAGGTCACCGGCATCGACCCCAGTGAGAGCCAGTTGTATAACGCCACGCCGCATCCCCGTATTACGTATCTGGCTTCGCCTTCAGAATCATTACCGGCGGAATTAAGTGATTTCAGCCTGATTACCGTGGCGCAAGCGGCGCACTGGTTCCGGCTTGAGGAGTTTTATCGCGAGGTACGTCGCGTGGCGGCGCCTGGCGCAATACTGGCGTTGATTAGCTATGGGATCATGGAATTTGAAGAGCCGCTTAATGAACGGTTTCGCCAGTTCTATGACCACGACATCGGCGCGTTCTGGCCACCAGAGCGCCGTCTGGTCGATGAAGGGTACCGGACGCTTGATTTTCCGTTTGATGAAATTGCGCCGCCGCCGCTCACCATTAAGGTGGAATGGGACTTTGTCGCGTTCGTCGGGTATATCTCCACCTGGTCGGCGGTAAGAAAAGCCACTGAATCCGGAGAACAGGCACGTGTTGAGCGCTTCATTACGGAATTTGCAACGCTGTGGGGAGACGCCGGACAAAAACGGAATATCAGCTGGCCCATAAATATGCGGGTTGGGCGAGTCTGAACAACGCGGCGTTGGCTTTCAACGCCGCGTAGCGTAAATCAGTTTACTGCAGCCGGGTCGGTAATGGGTTTATCGACCATAAAGAAATACACCAGTGACGCCAGAAACGCGATCACGGACGAGGCGACCAGCGCCAGGGTAAATGACCCGGTGCTGTCGAGGATCATGCCGGTGATAATTGGCGCAAAGGAACCGCCAATAAAACCGCCAAAGTTCTGGATACCGCTCACGGAGGTGACCAGACGTGACGGCACGGAAACCAGAATCAGGCCCCATGCGGATGTTCCGGCAAAGTGGATAGAAAACAGCGCCATGCTGATACAGGCAACAGCGGTAAAGGTGCTGTCGGTGTAAGCCGCTGGCAGGGTGAAGCCCGCCGCGCACAGCAAACCTAAGCAGATCATCCATTTGCGGCTCTTCATCTTATCCGCGCCACGTTTCATCACCCAGTCAGCCACCACGCCGTTAACCAGCATACCCGCTGCGCCGAACAGGAACGGGATCGCCGCAACCCAGCCGGTCTTCTCAAGGCTTAACCCGCGCGACATCTCCAGATACGACGGCAGCCAGGTCAAAAACAGCCAGACCATATAACCCACGCCGTTGAAGCCGATAATCATTCCCCACATCGACTTCTGCTTAAACAAGCCAGCCCAGTCTTTCAAGGTGACTTTTTCTTTGCTGGACGGCGGCGTTTCTTCCTCAAGATGGGCGATATCCTGCGGCGAAAGGTTCGCATCTTCACGGTTACGATAGAAGATCATCCACAGAATCGAGAGGAGAATGCCGCTGACGCCGATGATGATAAACATGGCGCGCCAGCCGAAGGCCAGCATCAGGGCAATCAGTAACGGCGGAGCCAGAGCCTGGGCGAGGGTAGAGGACATATTCACGATACCCATCGGCAGGCCGCGTTTGCGGATGTTATACCAGTCGTTGACCACTTTAACGCCGGTGGGGAGATGAGGTGCTTCGCCAATCCCCAGGACGACGCGAGCGACGATCATCTGGCCAAACGATCCGACAAACCCCAGAGCGGTTTGGGCGACTGACCACAGGAAAATACCGAAGCCGTAAACCCTTTTTACACCGAATCGCTCCATTACCATGCCGATAGGCAATTGGCATAATGCGTAGCCGAAAGAGAATACCGAAAGTAATAATCCCATTTCGGTTGCCGTGAGGCCCATTTCCTCACGAATAGTAGTATTGGCAATGGAAAGTGACGTACGGTCAAGAAAGTTAATAATACCTGCCACGAGCAAAAACAATAATGCCATAATTTGCAAACGCTTCAGGCGAGAGCTTGCTTGAGTAGACATAAGTGTTCCTTTAATAATTGTAAGTACGCCATCACCACGTGGAGTAATGGCGTTATTGTCAGATGTCAGATGAATAAATTTAATCGTTGAGTTCGAAAATTAATTCAATTTCAACGGGCGTATCAAAAGGTAATGTATTGGTGCCAATGGCGGATCGCGCATGGCGGCCTTTTTCGCCAAATATTTCGATTAACAGATCCGATGCGCTATTCATTACATACGGCTGTAGTTTAAAATCATCGGCGCTTTGCACAAAACCCAGCATTTTCACACAGCCGGCGATTCGGTTTAAATCACCGAGATAAGCTTTAAGCGACGTAAGTATATTGATAATGCACTGACGCGCCGCTTGCTGGCCCTGTTCAATGGTTAATTCTTTGCCCAGCGTGCCCGTATAAATCAATTCTCCATTCATCCGGCAATCATTGCCCGAGGTATAGAGTAACTTCCCGGTTTGCTTAACAGGGATGTATGAAAATTTGGGTGCAGTGGGCTCGCCGAGTGTAATACCCAGCTGTGCTAAGCGAGCTTCAATTGTCATGATAAAGTCCTGTTGGTTTATTTCAGTAAATCCAGCGTGAGTGCTAAATAGATTTCTGCGGCCTGGTGTAATTCCTCAATACGAACAAATTCATCTTTAACATGCGCCTGGGCTAAATCTCCTGGCCCCATAATGATGGTTGGAATATGTTGCCCAACGGAAAAGAAGGGGGCTTCGCAGGTCGCCTCGAAGATAGTTGTTCTGGCGCTGCCGGTAATATGATTCACGGCGTCGCAGGCTCGTTCCACCAACGGGTGGGTTTCTTCTATGGCCGAGGCGGGAATGAACAGATAATTGTCCAGCGAATAATCGGCTTCCGCCTGCAACCCCTTGCCGGCCAGCGCCTGGCTCAGGCTGCTGTTGATGTCATCCCGCGTTTCACCCGGTAATACCCTGCGGTCGATTTCAAGGCTGCACGACGCCGGGACAATATTAGGCGCACTGCCGCCGTTAATGGTGGTCACCAGCATCGATGCATTCCCCAACAAAGGATGCTGTTTCTCTTTTACTTCGCGGCATGCCTGCACCAGGTTCGGCAGCAGCAGGGCCATTTTGTCGATAGCGCTATCCGGATCGCGAACTTTCGCGGCGTGGCCAGCAGTGCCAAAGGTAGTCAGTCGGGTACGGCTAACGCCCTTATGGGCGATGCAGATTTCAAGCGATGTTGGTTCGCCGATAATGGCGTAATCCGCCTCGACCCCCTGCGCCAGAAAGTGCGTCATCCCAAGGTTGATGCGCTCTTCATCCACGTTAAACAGCAGGGTCAGTTCACCGCTGAACGGATAACCGTGACGCTGAATCAGAATAGCGGCGAACATCATGGCGGCGACGCCGGATTTCATATCTGCTGCGCCGCGCCCGATAATCCGGCCATCTTCAATAACCGCTGCAAACGGCTCAACCGTCCATCCTTCACCGCAGGGCACGACATCGGAATGGCCATTAAGGATCACACGTTTACCAGGACGTTGCCCTTTAATTCGCGCAATAACATTCGGCCTGCCAGGGACAACTTCCTGAAGTTCTGTTTCGATACCTTCCTGATGTAAAATATCAGCGATAAAATGCGCAACGGCATTTTCATTTCCCGGCGGATTCTCCGACGGGTGCTGAATCAGGCTACAAAGGAGCGTAACAAGCTCCTGCCGTTCATCAGCAGTTAAAGGTTTTATGGTCATAACAATACCCCGGTCAGGTTTTAATAACTTTTTCCGCGTGCGTCGATAGTGATAGTTTCGCTATATTTACCGCTACGAAAGGCAATTATTTCATCCACCAGATTCGCCACCACGCAGCAGTGGTTGGGAATAATATGAATTTGCTGCCCGATAGCCAGCGCAATTTTTTCGGGGTCGTAGCGTAAATAACCGTGCTCTTCATTGAGTTTTACCAGCTGCATATCCGGGTGTTCCTGAATATAGCCGTAAGATCCCGCTTTGCTGGACAGATCAGAGGTTAACGATTTAGTACCGGCATCAATGGTGGCATAACCGGGCAGAGGGATACTAACCACCGTGGCGCAAATTGTCAGTGCGCAATCATCGGGGGTATAAATACCACCATTGATAGCGTTCATATCTCCAAAAATAAAATTACCGGCACGAGATTCGGTAATTCCGGCTAATTCATCGGCATAGAAAGATGACAGCGTAGAGCCACCGGATAAGATAGTAATCTCGAAGCCATTCGCATTTAATAAATCACGGCTGTTAATCAGGAGCGCTGCTTCTTCACGCGCAGCCCGACGAATATCTGCTTCTTCGTGATACTGGTAAATCGTTCCGGCATAAGTAAATACGCCGTTAATTTGCAGGCCGGGCAGGGACGCGACATGTTTTGCGAAAGGCAACAACTGGTCTGGCTGAATACCTTCGCGATGCGCGCCAAAATCAATGGCGATATCGACGTTAAACTGCAAATCATTTTTGACCGCCGCTTTTGAAAGCCCTTCAGCTCCGGCAACGCTGTCAATAATCGTGCGAATAGTAATCTTGCGGGCGAGATCGGCAAACCGCTGGCATTTGTCTTCTCCAATAAGCGGATAAGCCAGCAGAATCGAGGTGATGCCGCCCTCAGCCATGACCTCCGCCTCAGACAACTTGGCGCAGGTGATTCCGCTTGCACCAAGTTGTTGCTCCAGCTTCGCTAACCGCACCGATTTATGGGTTTTAATGTGTGGCCAGTGCTGAATATTATTTCGGGCTAACCCGGATACCATGGTGTTGATATTCTTTTCCATGATATCCATGTCCAGCGCGACATAAGGTGTGGTGTACATTTAACCTCCTGAGTGTTCGCCCTCATCGGGCGGAGAATCCCCTCTGATTTCGCCAAGGTAGGCGTAAAGGGTGTATTTCGAGATGTTCAGAAACTCACAAATTTTTTCACCGGATTTTTTAATCAGAAATACGCCCTTGTCGTCGAAAAATTTGATTGCGTCGAGTTTGTCCTGACGAGTCATATTGTTCACCGGCACGCTTATTAAGGTGGTGCATTCTGCAATCAGGTAATCCAGCAGTTCGTTCACGTCTTTGACAAAGACTTCGTTAACTTCGTCATGGCGGGCAGGGGCGTTGTCAGGTCGACCAGCCATTTTGTTGAGCATTTTCTCGGCCTGCAAAATGTCGCTGATATCGAGATTGATGCACAGGGCGCCAATGACCTGATTATTGCTGTTACGGAAATAGACGGACGTGGAGCGGAGTGTTTTGCCGTCGCGAGTTTGGGTGAAATAATTATGGCGGTCGCCGTTAACATCGGTTCCGCGCAACACTTCCAGCCCGAGATTACTGCTCGGATCACCTTTTTTACGGCCCGTCACATGCCCATTGATAATGGCAATGATGCTGCTTTCCAGTCCCTGGGAGTGATCATGGAGTACAACTTCACAGTTTTCACCAAACTGCCCGGCGATGCCTTCCATCATGGGAATGATGAAATCGAGATTCTCTTTGATATTTTCCATATCAACCTAAAATTTAGTTAGCTACAAAAACTTTTTGTAATGTATAGCGGTATAGGTGGGTAGTAAACAACCAGAGGGTGAACAAAAAGCGATCGGCGTCACGTAAAAAGCTTAATTTTTGTTTGCTGACAAACTTTTTGTTTGGTTATACGGGATTGCGTAAATGCAACCCGGTGAGCTCTTGAAGGCAGCACAACGGTGTGACCAGTCGCATTAACGTACCGGTAATACGCCTGATAAGCGGCAGAGACGTACGGTCATATCCAAACGATAGTGTAAGAAGTTAAATAGCAGCGGCCGTAAATGAGTTTGCATGGAGTCGAGCTTACTGTATCCAAAGACTCGGCCGCAGCAAAGACGGAGGCATGGAGAACATGACCCGGCGTAAACGTTGTGATACAAAACGCGTTCAGTGCGTTAGCGCGTGCGCAAAATCACTCGCGCAGGCTGGTAAGCATAACGAACGTCTTTTGAGGAAGCAGAACGGTAAAGACGGGAATCATTGTAAGGAAGAGAACGCATGAGCGAACAACTGGCCGGCAATATCCTCTCAATCTATCAACAACACGCTGATACCTTTACCCGTGAACGGTCTCAGAGCCTGTTTGAAAAACCCTGGCTTGATAAATTTATCGCTCAAGTCGGCCATCAGGGCCGCATTCTGGATATAGGGTGCAGAACGGGTCAGCCGATTGCTGAGTATTTAGCCGGGCCAGAGGCGGGATTTGTAACCGGTGCCATGCATACCATCGATGGTGCGTTTGGCGCGTAATATTTTTAAAATGCTGTGTGGCGGTGGTTGCCGTCACGCAGCTTTAATGACGATCAAACCCAAGGCAGTGAAGCACTAAGAAAAGATGCATGAAAAAGGCTGACGTCAGGGCACATAACCATAACAGCAAAAACCTCAAGACAGGTTTCAGACCGGGGTAGTAAACAGCAGACCCAGGACTTACAGAGAGACGTTCATGGTATCTGCACATGAGAAAGCGCTTTTAAAGGCCATAGCAATCAGGACAACGATGCCCACAAAACCCCGGATTTCGTCTGACCTTACATTGGTGCGCATAATGTATATTATGTTAAATTGCATATCAGCCATATTCATTGGCTTTTGTCTGGATTAAGCCACTCCGCCCTCCACCTTACCGGGATTGTTTTCAGGATACGGCGGCCGCTTCTTTAAGGACTATGAAACGCGTCTTCACTTCCAACGGTCATAGCTTCGTTTGCATTTAGCATTTAGCATTTACCTTCCCTCATGCATCATGATGGTCATGAGCGGTTAGCCTGGCACCGATTCCTTTTTGTCTGCGTTATCCCGTTTCATATTTGCCCAGTCGTTTTTCCTCAAGCCATACCCGCTGAACTGGCAGAACCACATTATCCTTCCGCGCACAAACTGCATCTTGTTTGCGAAAGATCAGTATGCATAAAGGTAGCTATTTTCTTTTTATCTAACAGTCGTATAAAGGATGCCGCTTCCTCCAAACAAAGAATAACAACATGATAAAACCTTTTGTATTCAGTATGACACTGGGGCTGATGTGTCTGGCCGCACCGGTGACGAACGCGGTTGCCTCAACACTTCAGGAATCTGTTGATGAAATAAACCGCGCCCTCCCCGCTTTGCAACCGATCACATGGACCGCTCCCGCAGAGAAAGTAAAAGTTGTGGTGTTTATCGATAATCAGTGCGTTTACTGCGCTTACGTGGTGAAGAACGTTAAGAAATATAACGACGCAGGAATAACGATGTCTTTTCTGACCGTCGCGCCAGAATCAATAAAAGATGAAGTGATAAGCGATATGGCGCGCGTGTGGTGTTCAGCCGACCGACAAAAAAGCCTGAGTAAAGCCATGGCGGGCTTTCTGCCGGATAATGACAGCACACCGGCTTGCGTGAAGTTAGTTAAGGATCAGTCTGCCCTTGCCGACCGTATGGAGATCGAACTCATGCCGACGATGGTCGTGATGAGTTCACCGCCGGTGGTTGTGCTGGGTAGCGTTAAACCAGAAATTATTCTGCAGTCAGTCCATTAAGGCTGTTGTGTGTTGACCACACCTTTATAAACCAGGCCCCGGCCTGGCTTATACGCTGACTTTTAGATCATACTTATCAGTCTTTTCAGTACTTCCGAACAGCGGTTTTTCCGCCACACAAGCTCCCATTCCTGTTCAAGATTCAAATCCTTCAACTGCAAAAATGCGACATTCGGCGGAGCCAGATACCGCGTCCCTTCTGCCACAATGGTACAACCCATGCCCGCAGAAACTAACGTTAACATCGATACGGCATCAACTCCCTGCATCACTGAGCGCGGGGTAAACCCGGCATCAAAAAAACAGTGAATTAACCGGTCATGCCATGCGGGCGCAGCCGTTCGGGGGATCCATATAAAATCCAGATCCTGCAAGTCCCGCAAATATTCGGGCTTTTTATTCTCTGGCCACGTCCACTCGGCAGGATAAGCGAATAGCATTCTTTCTTTAAATACCGGTACGCCGTCGAATAGCGGATCATTCTGGGGTCTGAAGAGTAAAAAACCTGCGTCCAGTTGCCCTTGCGCGATCATGGCAAGCTGCACTTCGGAAATAAGATGATGAAGCGTGATCCCGACATGAGGCGCTTCTTTTTTAAATCTTTTTAACAGCCCGGTGATGGATGGCGCGGCATTCTGAATAACGGGAAGTGCAAGTGAAAGGGTTCCGCACTCGCCTCGTGAGGCCCGCACGGCCCGTTGCCTTGCGGTTATAGCGTCATCAAGCAACTTTTCTGCATCAATTAAAAATTGCGTTCCTGCATCGGTAGGCTTCACACCGCGTCCCGTTCGCTCTAACAAGATTACCCCCACATCTTCTTCCAGTTTTTGAATCTGACGTGTTAATGCCGGTTGAGCAATATGTAGTTCCTGCGCTGCCTGACTGATGCTGCCGAGTTTAGCTACGACGGTGAAGTAACGTAACTGACGCAATTCCATGGCTATACCTCAATGGCATGAGTGAGATGTTTAAAAGGTATTTTACGGTATACCTCCGTATATCTATCATTCCTGCAAAGTGGGTTCAAGGGAGGTGCGTTATTAGCCGCTAAATATCCTGAACAGGCCCGCTTTATTTTCGTTTTATGTGAAATAGCACCATTGAAGTTAATTATTTTCTTTACCTGAAAGTAAATATCGGCATCTCAACCCTAACTCACTATGAGAAAGACCCTATGCAGGATAATAATAAAACACCCTTGAATGTGAAGCGTCTCACAGAATTCAGACGTGACCTTCACCGCCATCCGGAACTGAAATTTAATGAATTCAGGACGTCAGAAAAAATAGCAGAATTTCTTACTGCGTTAGATATTCCTTTTAAACGAGGCCTGGCGACGACAGGTATCGTAGCCAGTATTTATGGACACGGCCACAGTGCTGATAATCCAGGTCCTGCGCTTGGGATCAGGGCAGACATTGATGCCCTTCCCATGGAAGAAGCGAATAACCTCGACTATGCCAGTCAGCATAAAGGCTGTATGCACGCCTGCGGGCATGATGGTCACACCGCAATGCTGCTCGGGGCGGCGGAACTGCTCTCTGCGGACAGGCGGTTTGAGGGTACGGTGCATCTCATTTTCCAGCCAGGGGAAGAAGGCGGCGCCGGGGCTCGCGTCATGATGGATGAAGGGCTTTTCAGGCTATTTCCCTGCCAGGCCGTTTTTGCTCTACATAACTGGCCTGCGCTTCCTCAGGGCCATATGGGAACAAAAGTCGGTCCCATCATGGCGTCAGGCATTACCTTTGAGATCATCATCAGGGGAAAAGGCGGCCACGCGGCGCTTCCACATTCCACCATCGATCCGGTCCCGGTTGCCTGCGCAATCGTGACACAATTACAGAGCTTAGTGTCACGTCGTATGGATCCTCTGGACGCTGCCGTACTGACAATCGGTAAAATCGAAGCGGGAACGTCACCTAATATTATTCCCTCAGAAGTAAAGATTTATGGCACATGCCGCACGTTAACGGATGAATCCCAGTCATTATTCTTAGAAGGCGTCAAACGCCTCTCTCACCATACGGCTAAAGCGCACTGTGCGCAGGCAGAAGTCATTATAAAACCTGGCGGCTACCCCAATACGTCAAACCATTCGAAAGAAGCCCGGTTTATGGCGAGTATCATGCGCGATACCGTGGGTGAGCAACGTGCGAATTCTGATGTACGCCCTGCTATGACTGCCGAGGATTTTGGTTTCATGCTCCAGAACGTCCCGGGGGCGTACGGGTGGATTGGCAACGGAAATGATGCTGATTCAGGCGGCGATCTGCACAGTACCACTTACGATTTCAATGATAAAAATCTCGAGATCGGGGCCTTTTTTTGGGAAAAACTCGCCCGACAATGGTTTCTTACTGAGGCGCAAAGATGATGAATTACCATCACGACTGATGAACCGGGTAATTAAACCCACCTTCTGTTCATCCCTACAATGCTATTTTTCCACCGCCCTTAACAGGCGATAAGGAATATATAATGAACAATGATAATAATATTTCCCAAACGGTGGCGATTTCCGAGGCCACACAAAAACCAACCAGACAACGTTTTATAGTTTTAGCCATCCTTTTTGTCAGCCTCTCCGTTATCTATCTGGATCGGGTAAATATTTCCATTATTGCGGCCAACACAGAATTTTTACATGATATGGATCTGGCAGGTAAACCCGTTTACATTGGTTTGTTAATGAGTTTGTTTTTAATTACTTATGGGGTTTCGAACGTCTTCCTCAGCCCGATCGGTGATTGGGTTGGCCCCCGAAAGGCCATGATCATAGCTTATGGTATTATTAGCGTATCACTCATTTTAGGGGGCATATCATCTGTATTTGGCTTCTTGCTGGCCACACGTATTTTGCTGGGAACTGGAGAAGGGTTGTACTATCCCATGCAAAATACGTTTATCAAAAACTGGTTCCCTGCAAGAGAAAGAGGACGCGCAAATACAGCCTGGATACTGGGCCAGTCACTTTCTCCGGCAATCGCCATGCCAGTATTCACATGGATAATCGCAGAGTACTCCTGGCGGCACACCTTTTATTTCTCCTTCGTTTTAAGTCTGCTCCCGCTGGTGTTGATCTATTTCTTTACATCGAATACGCCACGCGAGAATAAATACATCAATACCCAGGAGCTTGAAATTATTGAAGAGGATCGGGATGTTAGTGAAATAAAAAGCGTCGTGAATGAAAAACCCTCCTTCTTTTCCCGCTCCAAAATCTATCTTTGCAACGTCAATTTCTGGATGTTATTAGTCGTTTTCTCCTCCAACTCAATGCTGTCATGGGGAATTGTTACCTGGTTGCCAACTTACCTCAACACAGAGCGTGGTTTTTCATGGACTAACGTCGGGTGGATGTCGTCATTACCCTTTATTTTTGGTCTGTTATTCAAAATTATCGCCGGGATTGCCGTAGATCGAACCGGAAAAAAAGGGATGATAATGCTCATCTCCGCCCTGCTGTGCGCCTCGGCCATTTTGACGGGCGTAAATATCAGCAATAACTACATAGCGGCAATATTCATCTCGTTTGGAATCGGGGCCTCGTCAATGCAGCTTCCATGCGTCTTTACGCTCCTGCAAGGCATGGTTCCCTCTGCGGCTATATCATCTGCCGCCGGGGCATTAAATGGAATGGCCGTGGGGTTCGGGGCTTTATCCCCGGTGTTAATCGGGATGATATTGAGTCTGACTCATAACTTTTATGCGGTGATGTATTTGTTGATTGGCATTGTCATGGTCGGGGGTGTGTTCTCGTTGGTTTTTGCCATGAAACGCCTTTGATTCAATCGCTAAAAATTCCCGAGATAAATTATCCTTTTTAATAAAAGGCGGCAGCATGATGTCGCCTTTTTTAGTATCTTATTTACCCCGTATCGCCCTGCACTGCCGTTTATTCACGGCAAATATCTTCAGTAAAATCCCGATCTGTTAATGGCATCGAGAAGAGCGCCTTAGCACCTAATGTCATCCTGATGGGTCAGGTAATGCTGCATAAATAGCGGGATATTAGTGAAGGTAATTCATATGAGCTGTGAGTTTTATTAAACCTACCTACCCTACCATTAAAAAAACGCCTTATTTTCGAAGGCTTATCGACCTGAAAGATAATCTTTTCAGCATAGATACATTATCTCACTTGTCGCTTTTTTACCGACTTCAGACAATGATCATGTAACAAAATAGACTCTAAAGATTAACAATATTAACCACAGTAACGGCGGGTTTTATTGCTGGTTTGGATGTCTCCTGTTAATGCGGGAATAACGCCGCGTAAGCGTTCAGGTGTATTAATGAAAACCCAGGCAGAAATAGTGGTTATAGGAAGTGGTTTTGGCGGTGCAATCGCCGCGAAACGTCTTGCAGATGCCGGGCGCGATGTGCTGATGCTGGAACGAGGTCCGTGGCGCGATACCGTGCCCAATCGCTCTGTCGGTCTGGATAATCTCGCCCCGCTGCCACAGGGCAAAAAAGCCTTCACGTACGGCTTAAGATCGCTCGGTATGCATCGATTCAGGAAATGCCTCATGCTGAACCCTAAGGGTTTTATCGAAGCTTTTCGCGGCAAAGGCATCAATATTATCTGTTCGTCCGGCGTGGGCGGCGGTAGTCACGCTTATGCCGCGATGCTGGCAAAACCGTCTGACCCGGAATACTGGGCAAATCGACATCCATTAATCTCAAAAAGCGCAATGGATAACTACTATGCGGAAATCATTGCCCTTTTGCAGGCCAGACCGGTGACCGATGACGACCAGGTTCCGAATTCGGTGAGTCAGACCAGTTACGATGGCGTACTGTCCACACAGGGGCTGCCGAACCCGTTTATCAGTATTTTGCTGCCAGCCCATCCCGGCACGGCTCAAAAAGTGACTGACGGGTATGGCGTCACTCGCTGGGAATGTGAATATAAAAATAACAGCATTCTTGGATCGCCTTCCGGCGCGAAAACGACTCTTGATTTCTCGGTCATCTGGCCTGCGATACGTAACGGCCTGGTCGTTCGGGATATGTGCGAAGTCACGACCCTGACTAAATTGCCCCATGACGAGGCTGACGGCATGCGTTATGAAATTCGCTATCGCGATCATCATAACCACACCACGACGAGTGTGCGGGCCAGACACGTTATTCTGGCGGCTGGCTGCCTGAATACGGTCCGTTTATTGATGCACAGCCGTCACACGGCTCATGGCCTTCAGGGTATGCCGCGCCTGGGTTTAGGCTTTGGCACCAATGGCGGCTATTTCGGCTTCTGGAAAGAGAACAGCGATCGCGATCTTTCAACCGGCCTACCTTTGTGCGGCCCTTTCCGGGCAGCCCACTCTACCAGTCAATCCGTTCAGGTACTGCGAGCCGCAATCCAGGGGCTGGACGAGATCCCTTTACCCGCCTTCCTTAAAAAGTGGTTGCGCAGAAATGCCTTTATCGTGGCGCTTGGCAAAGACAACAATAACGGTGTGATGACGTTTAACCGTGGCAAATTTAAGGTGGTTTATAACAAAGCGGAGAGCCACGTTTATCACGAGATCGACAACGAAATCCGCGAGATCAAAACCAGAACCGGAACGCGAATTTATTCCCCTTCCGCACCGATTACCGTACAGCCCCTGGGAGGCGCATGTCTGGGAACGTCTGTTCTTGACGGCGTCATTGGCGCCAACGGCGAGGTGTTTGACAATCCCGGTTTGTATATCGCCGACGCGGCCGCGTTGCCGGCGTCCCCGGGCAGGCCGCCCAGCTTGACCATTGCTGTCTGGGCGGCCAACGTTGCCGACAGACTGCTCGACACGCTCAAAGAAACGTCTCAGTCACGCCCCGGCTCCGCGCCCTGTTCCTGTTAATGCTGTACAGCGCACCTTTATCTGAACGGAGCGGCTGATTTCCCAGCCATTCCCCCTTCCCACTTTCCCTCACGATAGACGTTTATCAACGTTCCGGCGGGATCACATACAAGGTAGGTCAATGACAAAACAAGTAGAAGTGCTGATAATTGGCAGCGGTTTTGGCGGCGCGGTGGCAGCGCAACGGCTGGCCGCTGCGGGCCGTGAGGTTGTTATGCTTGAACGGGGTCCCTGGCGCGACACGGTGCCAAACCGCTCGCTTGGGCTTAAAAACCTCGTGCCGCTCCCCCAGGGAAGTAAAGCGTTCACGCACGGGCTACGTAATGTGGGTTCGCATCGGTTCAAAAAAACCGTCACATTCAATAAAAAAGGCTTTATCGAAGCGTATGCAGGCCAAGGGATCAACATTATCTGTTCGTCGGGCGTGGGGGGCGGAAGCCACGTTTATGCCGGTTTTCTGGATAAGCCGCTGGCCGCGAACTACTGGGATAATCACCATCCTGAGATCGACCAGGAAAACATGGCACCCTACTATGACCAGATCATCCGCGCCTTTAATGCGCGTCCGTTAACCGCGGCGGATAACGCGCCAAATCGTATCGAGGAGGCCAATTATCAAGGCTTACTCACCCCCCTTGGCGATCCGCCAATTGCCATGCTGGTCCCGAAAATTCCCGGTTCACCGGTAAAAATAACCGACCAAAATGGTATTGAGCGCTGGGAGTGCGACATGAAAAATAACAGCTTCCTGGGTTCGCCGTCCGGCGCGAAAACCACGCTCGATTTCACCTTCATCTGGCCTGCAATCAAAAACGGTCTGGTGGTGCAGGAGATGTGTGAAGCCTTATCGATACGTGAGCTTGAACCGCAGGCGGACAGCGCCATGCGCTACGAAGTGCGCTACCGTGACCATCGCAGCGGTAAGACAGAAAGCCTGCAGGCGGAACACCTTATTTTGGCCGCCGGCGCGTTGAATACCCTGCGCTTGCTATTGCGTAGTCGCGATATCGAAGGCGGCCTGTGCGGAATGCCCCGGCTTGGGCTGAAATTCAGCGGTAACGGGGATTTCTTTGGCGTCTGGAAGGAAAACAGCGCGCGCGATTTGTCCAAAGGTATGCCGATCGCGTCGCCTTTTCGTCTGAAAAATTCCACAAATGAACGCGTTATTGTGCTTCGCGCCAGTATTCAGGGGCTGGACGATGTGCCAGTGCCTGTGATGCTTAAGCGCTGGCTACGTAAACAATCGGTCCTTATTGCTTTCGGCGGCGATGACAGTAATGGCCAGGCCGTCATGCAACGCGGGAAGTTTACTATTCGCTACAGCAAACATGAGAACAGCATTTATAAAGAGATTGATGACGAGCTGGACAATATTAAGGCCCATACCCGGACCAAAATCTATGCGCCTCGCCATCCCGTCACTGTCCATCCCATGGGCGGAGCTTGTCTCGGTACATCAAATGCCAATGGTGTTGTGGGTGCAGATGGCGAAGTGTTTGATCATCCCGGTATATACATTGCCGACTCATCCGCCCTGCCAGCCTCACCCGGTGGCGCGCCGAGCCTGACCATTGCCGCCTGGTCGGCCAATGTTGCGGACAGACTGATTAAAAAGCTGCAAGCCAGCGACCCCGCCGACAATGAGCGGCAGGCAGTGGCATAACCGCAGTCGAGCCCGCAATGCGCGGGCTTTTTTAATGGCTTTCTGTGGTCGCGTGGGTTCCGACGATAAGCGCCAGAAATGCCAGGCCTACCGGTACCAGCGACCCCCATAACACGGCGTTCCAGCCATAGAGGGTAAGCAGCGCCCCTGACGAGAACGATCCCACGATCATTACCCCAAACACCACGAAATCATTCAGAGACTGGACCTGGGTTTTCTCTTCTGGACGATGGAAATCAATGATCCGTGCCGACGCGCCGATAAAACCAAAATTCCAGCCCAGCCCCAGTAAAATCAGCGACAACCAGTAATGATGAATGCCGGTTCCGCTCAGCCCGGCAAACACGGCGCTGGCGGTAATGAGCAATCCTGCTGCGGCAACGCGCATTGCGCCAAAGCGGCTGATGAGCTTCCCGGTAAAAAAGCCTGGACCAAACATGGCAATAACATGCCACTGGATGCCGAGGTTGGCGGCTTCCTGCGAAATACCGTGCATATGCATGGACAGCGGCGCGGCGGTCATCAGGAAGTTCATCACCATATAGGTCACCGCTCCGCTGAAGACCGTTCGGGCAAAGCCGGGCTGACGAACAATTTCCCGCAGAGGACGCCCTCCGGACGCTGACGCTGCCGAAGACTCTGCAGGCGTAACGCCTTTTAGAATAAAAGCCGAAATGGCCGCCACCCCCCCCTGAGCAACAAAAGTGATAACAAACGTATGGGGAGGCCAGAGATTCATGGTGGTCGTCACAAGGCCGGGTCCAATAATGCCCGCCAACACGCCGCCGCCCATGACCAGTGACAATGCGCGCGCCCGTCTTTCCGGTGAGACGCCATCCGTTGCCGCGAAGCGGAAACTGAGCGCAACGGCCGCATAGGCACCACCCAGAAACGCCGCGCAACAGAAAAGCAAAAATGATCCGAGCATCATCGCAACGGCGGCCATCAGACCGGTTATCATCCCTGCTCCCGTGCCGACCATAAATGCAGCTTTGCGCCCTCGTTTTCGGGCCAGTGTGCCGAATGGCAGGATTGACGACGCCATACCCAGCACAAACAGCGTGATGGGGAGTGTTGAAAGCGACGCATCGGGCGCGATGGTGCTACCGACTATCGCGCCGGTCGCATAAAACACGACCGAGTTGGCACCCGCCAGTGCCTGAGCGGCGGCGAGGCGGATGATATTGTTATTTTGCTCCGCCGTCGGAAGAACATGTTCAGTCGTCATTTATAGGAGTTTCCTGGTTCATTAACCGGGTGAAGATATAACAGGTGGGTTTTCCGGTTCGCTTACCCCATTTCAGGGGCGCGGCTCACCGACAGCATTCATGATAAACGCCGGAACAAGGATTTACCGGATAACCAGCGCGGTGTTTTATCGCAATATTGTTGCCATTGCAGGCTAAAACGCTGCCGCATGCCTGCCTCTTCGACCTGGATATGCAAAAGGGTCAGCAGCGTAACCAGAACCGGTGTAGCAAGAATGCCAATGACACTGTCCAACAGCAGAGCGGCAGCGATATGCAGCCCGACAAAGCCCAGATAAACCGGGTTGCGGGAGTATCGATAACATCCTTCCGTTACCAGAATGCGGGTACGTTCGGGAAAGAGAGCATTCAGGGTTGTCTTACGACTGATTAACATGAATAAACCGGACAGCGCCAGACAAAGGCTGACTCCACCGATGACCACCGCCGCGCAGGTCCGCCACGACAGGATCACTAGCTGCTCAGGGTGGATAAGCGCAGGCCAACTGCTCCAGACATCGAAGAGCAGAAATAAAAACAGCAACACCGGCGGCGGCACGCCTTTCCTGAGACCGTCACGCCACCGGATCATTGTTCATGCCCCAGCAGAAGCGTGAGCTTTGAAAAGATGTGCTCAACCATAGAAGAGATATCCAGCCTGATCCCATGGCCACGTAGTTGCCCTTTCAACCACTCCACCTCATTTTGCAATGCCTGTTCGAAAACAGGATTTCTCGCTGCCTTCTTTAGCCAGCAATAAATAAATGTATTTTCTTCAACCCTGTTCAAACAGCGACGCTCACTACGATACATTTTTACTGCAACCAGGAGGCAGTAATAGAAATGATGCACGCGTTTTATGTGGTGAATATCCACCCTGCCTCCTGTGCGGTTACTATTTCACGTACGCGATGGCTTCGATTTCAACCAGCGCCTCTTTCGGTAATTTTCCTGCCTGAATGCAGGAGCGTGCCGGGGCCCCGGTTGAACCAAAAAACTCGCTATACACCTCATTAAATGCGGCAAAATCTTCCATTTTCGCCAGGAAACAAGTGGTTTTCAGCACGGTGTCCAGCGAAGCGCCCGCTTCTTCCAGTACAGCTTTGACGTTTAACAGCGATTGCCGGGTTTGCTCTTTTATCCCGCCAGCCGGGAAAGCCATGGTTGTTGGGTCAAGCGGCAACTGGCCAGAGGTCATGACCAGGTCGCCGTAACTCACGCCCTGAGAATAAGGTCCAATAGCCGCGGGTGCTGATCCAGTATTAATAATGTTCTTCATTTTTCTCTCCTAAAAAGAATAAGCCTTAGCGCAGGTTGGCAGGAATAAACCCGCCGGGTTGCAATTTGCTGTTCAGGTTATCTGGATGTCAGGCAACAGGCGCAGGCAGCGCTGCCGGATAAAATGAATAAAGTCGTGTACATACTCTCTATCCAGATTATCCGTCAGCGACGCCAGCCAAATTTCCGACATTAATTTCTTTTGGGTAATTGATTTGGCCAGAACATACTTTTTATCCAGGTATTCCGAGACCGCCCAGATGGGCAGCGCCGCAATACCCCGATGGCTGGCGACCTGTTGAACAATCCCCATGGTGAGTTCAGTGGTTCTGCGCTGTACCGGAATCCCAGCGGGTTTCAGCACTTTACGGCACAGGTCGATACGATCTTCCGGTACGGCATAGGTAATCAGCGTTTGGCCGCGAAAATCTTCTGCCTCCAGCCACGGTTTGTGCGCCAGCGGATGGTCGTTAGCCATAATGGCTACCATTTCGTATTTGAATAATGTGCTGTAACTGACCATTTCCGTCTGCTCAGCCTCATCCACAATGGCCACATCCGCTCTGTTCTGCAGGAGCAACCCCACCGGATCCGGCTGGAAACCGGGCAAAATAGCAATCTCAATGTCTGACCATTTTTTGCGAAACTCATCCATCACCGGCAACAGCCAGCTATAGCAGGTGTGACACTCAAGCGTCACCCTTAGCGCTCCGTGTTTACCGCTGGCAAACTGGTAAAGATCGCGATTGGCCTCCTCCATGGCATTGAGCACGGTTTCGGCCAGTCGCAACAAACGCTCCCCGGCCTGGGTAAACTGTACCGGGGAGGTTTTACGCACAAATAACGTGACGCTGTAGTGCTCTTCCAGTTGCTTAATCTGGTGTGACAGTGCCGACTGGGTCAGCTGTAAGGCCACCGCCGCACGGGTTAAACTGCCTGTTTTACGTAATGTGAGCAGGGTCTGTAAGTGCTTCAGGTCTATCGGAATATCCATTACTGCATCCGTCTTTGTGAACGTTTCATCATCGCGACAGTATAACAAGCGCCAACGTGGCGGGCGCTTAAGCCTTCAGGTGACGAAGCGCCTGATCCAGGTCTTTCACTAAATCCACCGGATCTTCTAAGCCAATCTGCAAACGGAATGATTGTCCTTCATAGGGCCAGTGATATTCCGGACGGTCTTTACGCGGATTGAACGGGATCACCAGGCTTTCAAAACCGCCCCAGGAGAAACCGATGCCGAAATATTCCAGACTGTCGATAAACGCCTCAACGGACGCTTTTGAGTAGTGCGGTTTAAGCACCACGCTGAACAGACCGCTGGACCCGGTGAAGTCACGTTTCCAGATCTCATGTCCCGGACAGGAAGGCAACGCAGGATGAAGCACCTGCTCGACCTCTTCACGCTCTTCAAACCATTTGGCAATTTTCAGTGCTGAGGCCTGATGTCGCTCAAGGCGCAAAGACATGGTGCGCAGACCGCGCTGGGCCAGGTAAACGTCGTCCGGTGCGGCATGCAGGCCAAAAAGATAGACGAAGCGGCGAATGGCCAGCCAGGTCTCTTTATTCGTGGTAATGAGGCCCATTTGCGCGTCGGAGTGGCCAACAATGTACTTGGTCGCCGCGTGTACTGAGACATCCACACCATGATCGAAAGGTTTGAAAAACAGTGGCGTAGCCCAGGTGTTATCCAGGATAACTTTTGCATTACGGGCATGCGCAACACGAGCGATTGCCGGGATATCCTGAATATCGAAGGTTTGTGAGCCGGGAGATTCCGTAAATACGACGGTGGTGTTTTCCTGGAACAGATCCACAATCCTTTCACCCACCGTCGGATCGAAAAACGTTGCCGACACGCCCATTTTGGCAAGGACATTGTTTACGAAACCGCGTGTCGGGCCGTACACACTGCTACTGACCAGAATATGATCGCCGCTTTTCACTAACGCCAGCAGTGCGGTAGTACAGGCTGCGAGGCCGGTTGGCACCAGTAAAGCACGGTAGCCGCCCTCAAGCTCCGCCAGCGCCTTTTGCACGGCAAAGGTGGTCGGCGTGCCAAAACGGCCGTAGTACATCACCTCGTCTTCGGCATCTTCGAACAACGCCTGATGGCGTTCGCTGAGTTCTTTGCAGTTTTTGAAAATGACAGTTGAAGCATGATAGACCGGCGGATTAACCACGCCCCCAAAGACGTCAGGATCAAACGGGCCGTGACAGAGATACGTTTCCGGGGACACCTGGTTATCAAAACTATGATTGGACATTATTACTCTTCCTCTTTTACAACACTGACTGATTAGTCGTTGACCTTTGTCCCCGCCTTTTACTGGCTGGCGAGAACCTTTAATTGAGCGCGCTTTTCAGGCGCATAACGGCCTCTTTCAGATTCGCTTCGGTGGTGCTGACGTAAGACATACGCAGCGTGGAAGCGTCGGGCTCATCGCAGTAAAAGAACTCGCCGGGGACATACACCACCCCGTGACTGAGGGTTTTTTGCAACCACTGCGTGGTGTTCATGTCATGGTTGAATTTTGCCCATAAGAACATACCGCCCATCGGTTGATGGAAAGTGAGATACCCGCCGAGTTCATGTTGAAGATGCTGGCTCAGCACCCGGCATTTCTGCTTGTAGGCGTCGCGAATCAGCGCAATCTGCGGCGTCAGGCGTCCACTGTTCAAATAGTGAAAGGTCAGCGATTGCGAAAGCGAGCTGGTATGCAGGTCCGTGGCTTGCTTAAGATTGACGACCTGACGTTTCAGCCAGTCAGGCAAGACCAGCCAGCCGACGCGTGCGCCCGGCGCGAGAATTTTGGAAAAGGTTGAGGTGTAAATCACCCTGTCGCTGTTTTCCATTTCCTCCGCCCAGGATCTGAGGGGAATAAATGTGGTCCCGGTAAAATTTATTTCACCGTAGGGATCGTCTTCGATAATGACGAAATCGTAGCGCCGGGAGAGTTCCACCAGTTGCTTGCGCCGCGGTTCTGACAGCGTAACGCCACCGGGATTGCCAAACGTGGGCACGATGTACACCACCTTCACCGGTACGGTTTTTAATAGCGCGTCGAGCTCATCAACGATCATCCCATCGCCGTCGGTCCCCACCGACATCAGATTGGCTTCAGCAAGCTGCATGACCTGCAATGCCGCAAGGTACGTAGGACGCTCGACCACTACGACGTCACCCGGGTTAATCAATGCGCGGGCGAGGATATCCAGAGATTGTTGCGAACCTGAGGTCACAACGACATCATCAACCTCGCAGTGAATGGCTCTCTCTGACATCAGCTGGCAGATTGCGGCGCGCAGCGCCGGGTTGCCTTCGCTGAGTCCATACTGAAACGCGTCTTTCCATGAATGTGTCAGTACATTTTCCATGGCAAGCTGCAGCCCTTCCCGGTCAAAAAGCTCGGGATCAGGAATACCGCCGCCAAGGGAAATAACCCCGTCCATTTTGCTGTGCTTTAATAATTCTCTAATTGCAGATGGCTGAATGTTTTGTAATTTTTTTGCGATTTTATTGTGCGACATCTCCGCTCCCCATTGTCTGTTATGTCTCTTTTGTAATATCACAGGCAAGCGTTTTTGATAATTTTTTTCACTCGCTGATTTTTATTTCCGGGTCATCATGAATGAAATTAATGATGACCCGGAATACCGCTTATGCAAAACACATTAATTAAGTAGGATTAAACTTCTTATAGGTTACAGAGATAAAAGTTCTATTGTGAAAACAGCATTACAAATGGGCCAATGCACATTAGCATGCCAATTAAAATCACGTAGTAAACTGAGGGTCCCCGCAGGTCAACGAACTTGTCATTCTTCAGGATAATAAACCCTGGAATAATACAGCTAATAAGACCATAGGTGACGCCGCCAAAAACAAACACTTTCAGGATTGGGAAGTTCGTCAGAACGATGAGCCATAATACCAGCACCACCATAAAAAATGCGGCAACGGAAATGGCGTTATCGTTCTGCGCCTGGGGCTTAAACAGTTTCCCAACCGCCACTTTGATCAGGCCGACAAAAGACTCATGGACCGCCAGGTAAAGCGCCAGGAAGGCGGTTACGATTGAAAAGACGTTAAGAATAACGCTCATGTATTTTACCGTCGCGCCGGGGATAACCCGCGCGGCCAGCGCAAGCGCTGAAATGTTATCCTGATATGCCCGCAGTGCATCCGCCTCGCTGATGGAAAGCACGATTGAGACCACAAACAGCAGTACGGTAGCAACCAGAATCAGATAGGCCACTTTATGTACGCGCAAAATCTTATACTTTGCTACCTCTTTGTCCTCTTCGCGCTTTTTATAAGCGAGGTTCATTGGGTTAAGAATGCCTACGAACATGATTGAAAAGATGGCGAAAGGCAATGTCGGGAAAGTCCCCACTACAAGATGACTTACGGTGGGAAAGTCACCGATATTGTTCACATCCCAGAAAGGCACCACCACAAAGCCAATCGCCACGATGATTACCAGTTTTACGGCAATCATGCTGCCCGATACCTTGAAGAGGACTTTTTCTCCTTTCGACGCCACCAGAGAAAGTCCGGCGATTAACAACAGCGACCACCACCAGTGCCCGGAAAGCGTTTCGGTTGTAAGACCGAAAGTTTTCAGGTACGACGCGCTGTCATTGGTAATCGCAAGGGCGTATTCCACCATCGATTTCAACATGGTGACGGAGTAAAGTGCGCCCAGTAACACTCCCCAGCGGCTGCCGACATAGCTTGCGATAATGCTCAAATAGGAATCCTGAGCATCACTACGCGCCATGGTTTCAATAAACAGCTTTTGCATATAATAGACGGCTGGATAACCGAGAAGCACCGCCAGCGCAAATACCCATACCCCTTTCAGACCGACCTGTAACGGAAAAAAAACAATTCCGGATCCAATGGCTGCGCCAATACAGAGCACGACCCACCCTAAATCGTAAAGCGTAAAAGGGATATTCTTTTTATTAATTACTTCGTTATTAATTCCTACAGTCATAGGAGACCCCACAGACAAAATAAAAGCACCAGACTGAGCATGAAAAAACATGCTGTAATAACCTGTTTAATTTCTTGCCAGAAGCCAACAAGTTCATGCCGACATTTCAATCGAATAACCCTGTCGGGATTAATGATTGAATGCCGAAAGCTTTACACAGCCGTTTAACCGGATCGAATGAAAATTAGAGAAAACAGTTTCCACTTTTCTTCACAGGTTTACTATCCCGAAGTATTATGACGGGCCGCACAAAACAGGGAATTAATTATCTGCAGATGTGATCCGGATAATAGTTTTTTAAGACGCAATGGTTTTCGACAGGAATTATTTTTGGGATATTTCGCACAATAAAAGGCGACGTTTTAAAGCAGATCGTTAACGGCCTTTTCCCAGCGATTCCACGGCTGATGCTCCTCAACCAAAAAATCAATAAACGATCTGACTTTTGGATTACGGAACTTACTGGGAAAATAAAGCGCATAAAGACTATGCGTTGGGTACGCGTATTTACCATCCAGCTTAAGCGGCACCAACTCTCCATTTTCAATGTGCTGGCTGATGAGGTAGGACGGTAGCCAGGCAATACCCTGCCCGGAAAGGGCCGCCTTGAGCAGCAACAAACTGCTGTTAGCCTGTACCGGCGTTCTGGGCTTGATATCACACGGCGGATGTTGAGATGCCAGTCCATTGTAACGTAGCGGCGGGGTTAACCCCGGGTACACCAGGCACTCATGGCTGGCGAGATCCGTGCGCTTCGTTGGCGTACCGTTTCTTGCAATCCAGGCAGGAGAAGCACAGTACAACCAGCTGATTTTGGAAAGTTTTCTGGCCGCATAGTTCTGCGGCGGCGTAGCGGTGATCCTGAGCGCAATGTCGACATTGTTTTCATTGAGGTTTGTCAGATGGTCGTCAAGATCGAGGATAAGTTCAACATCATGATTTTTCTTGCGATACTCCGCAAAAATATCAATCAAATGCGCATAACCAAAGGCGACGGAACAGGTAATGCGCAGCGCGCCATGCGGGTGATTAAAATACCCGCAGGTGGTATTAACGATATCGTCAAACTCTTTCAGCAGCTCCGTTGCTCTGGAAACAAAGTATTCACCGGCTTCGGTTAACTGAAATGACCGGGTGGTGCGCTGGATGAGCGGAACGCCCAGGTTCTCTTCCATCACTGCCAGCCCCTTACTGACCGCAGAAGGCGAAAGATTAAGTAACCGCGCCGCTTCCGACAGTCCCTTCCCTTCACTGATTTTCACCAGCATCTCGATTTGTTTGATGGTTAATGGAATCGTCATAGGTCTGTTCGGCAGATAGATAGCATGGGAGCCCGGTCTGAGGCAGTATGAGGGGGAAACCGCTCTCCCGACAAAGCAGATAAACTTCGTCACTGAGCAAGTTTTTCTTTCAGTAAAGATGCCCGCCCCGGGTGAGCCAGGCATCGCTGATAAATCAGGTTTGCGGACCGCCGCCGCAAGCCAGTGCAGCCGCTTTCGGCTGTGTCATTGATGATTGACGGTGAGAACCATACGGAACGTGGCCTGTCCGCTGCGCATTCTGTCATAGGCCTCCTTCGCCTGTGCCAGAGGTCGTTGTTCAATTCTGGCCCGCACGTCAGCAAGCAGACTAAACTTCAGTGCCTTTTCTAACTCTATCGCCGTGCCGGTTATGGCACCCTTCACCGATAATTCCCGCCCGATCATCAAGCCCGGTGACGCCGTCAAAGGCTCTTTACCCACACCGACGACCATCAACTGCCCTTGTGGCGTCAGCGCCGGAAGTAGCGCTGAGACGGCAGCACTCTCTGTGATGGTCGACAAAATTACCTGTGCGCCCCCTAAGGCCTTGATCGCTTCTACGGCATCGTCTTTACGGATGTCCACATAGTGATGTGCCCCAAGCGCCATGACTTCATCGGCGATATCATCTCCTCTGCCCACGGCGATGACGCGAAATCCCATTTTGCGGGCATACTGCAACGCGAGATGCCCTAAGCCGCCCATCCCCTGAATCACAACCGTAGCCCCGGCCTCAGCGCAGGATTTCTTCAGCGCGTTAAATGTCGCGATCCCGGCGCACAGGAGCGGCGCGGCGTCAACAGATGACAGGTCATCCGGGATAGCAACCAGCCCGGTGACTCGCGCCAGCATGTATTCGGCATACCCCCCATCACGCGAACTGCCTGTGACCGGCTGGTTTTGACAGAGGTTAAAGTGCCCAAGCCGGCATTGTTCGCAAACATTGCAGTGCCCACCTAAACGTCCGACCCCCACACGCTGTCCTGGCTTAAGCCATGCTGGCAATGGCTCGGCTGTTTTATACAGCGTGCCCACCACCTCATGACCGGGTACCCGCGGGTAGTTAATTCCTTTTTCAAGCCCTTCGATGACTCCGGCATCCGCACCACAAATACCACAGGCTTCCACTTTGATGAGCACTTCCCCCGGCCCCGGTTCGGGCAGCTCTTTTTCGACGGTTTCAACCAGACCCGGACGCGTTACCTGCACTGCTTTGTATGTGTTTTTCATACCCTATGCCTCTTTGATAATGCGTTGAATGCCTGTAGCGGCCGCATCAATTGCGCCGGCAAGATAGCCGGGAAAGGCCGGCGACCACTCGCTGGCGATCCCTGTCATCACGTCACGCCATACCCCTTCAGCGCACCAGGCGGGCGGGACAAAATGGCTTGGCTGGAGAACCCGATCGCGGGAAGTGGCGGTAAAAGGATCGGCGGCCCAGTCTTTGAGAAATTCTGCTTCCGGGTGGGCGGCGTCCGGGCCGAACAACCGTACCAGTTGCGCCCTGCATTGCTGGCGTAACGCATCATCGCCATTCTCCTGCCGTGCATGAAACGGCAGCCCGATAAAGCCAAACAGCGCAAACAGCCGATCCGTTTCGGAAACATCATGAATTTCGACCATCGGCCCGATGCTGCTTCGCGCTTCACCGGAAAGCCCGGAACGTTTCCAGAAATCATGGCTATATCGTGCGACATACTTGGCATGCGGCGCCATCCAGGTGCCGGTGTTACGCCACGCCTGTCTCAGCGATTGCGGCAACGCGGGAGTAAACGCAATGCGCGAGGCCAGCATTGGCGGCAATGCGAGCAGCAGATGTCGGGCGTGTAGAGTCACGGACTGTTGCGCAGCACTGCGCCCGTACACCGTCAGCATGCCGTGATGCTCTTCTACCTGCATCACCTGAACGCCAGTGATAACCCGGCCTGGTGCGAGACGCGCCAGCAGCGCGTCGGTAAGCTGCGACATCCCGCCATGCACACGGGCTGCGGCGGGCGCGGAGACAAACCCCGGATAGCGGGACGCGGCATCTGTCGCCCGCTCAAAAAGCATATCTCCCGTTTCCTGATGGGTGAATGTCGCCAGGCCTAATTGTGCCAGCAGTTCGCAAAGCCCAGGTTGAATCGCTGGCCAAAGCCATGTTGCGCCCAGATCAACGCCTGTGCTATCGATCGGTAAGATGCGGCCGCCCACCCGGTTGCGACCTTCGAGAACCACGTAATCTGTCCCGGCCTGTTCCAGTAACCAGGCTGCATATAAACCGCTGAGCCCGGCGCCCACAATCGCGACATGGGTCTTCATCATGGGCAGCGTTCCTGCTTATAGCCGGTAAGACCGGTTTTCAGATACACCAGAGAAGCGTCTTTGTCCGCCATAAACGTCAGCCGCTGCCCGGCAGGAATGCGTATCCAGCTCCCTTCGCAATGAATACGATCGCCTTCAGTCAGGCTGCCTCGCACAATCAGTAACTCTGCTCCTCGTTCCAGTGGCGGTTCGCTAAGAAGTGAGCCAGTTTGCATGCGCAGCAGGCAGACGCTCTCTTGCGAGTTTTCAAACAGTGAGCACACGGCAATGTCGTTCCGCTGTTGCCAGTTTGCTGCATCGCGGGTATCCACTCGTAGCGGGCTTATTTCGTCATCGGACATCTGACCGAGTTTGACGAACAGCAGCGTCCCACGGGCACTGTGAGGCTGGTGGGTAGATCCCGGCGGATTGCGTAAATACTAGCCAGCAGGATAATCCCGCTCACCTTCCGAGAACTGCCCGTCCAGTACCAGAATTTCTTCACCTCCCGGATGGACATGCTGTGGGAATTCGGTTTGTGGCAAATAACGAACCAGACTGGTCGCCCGTGCTTGTTCGCCGCCGATACGATCCAGCATCACACGATGTACCCCGGTGTGAGGAGAATGAACCCAGTGGTAATCGTCGCTGGCCACGGTAACGCGCCGGGTAAAATCGTGGTTAATTAACATGCTGATTTCCGGAATGAGAGAAAGGCGGCTTCACGATGAAGCCGCGTGTACAGATTACTTCGGTAAATTGTCGAACGCATCCAGTGCCCGGCTGGAGTAAACCAGCGCCGCGCCGGTATTGAGCGTAATGGCCACGCCCAACGCTTCGGCTATTTCTTCCCGTGTGGCCCCGTGTTTGGCGGCCGCTTCGGCATGTACAGAAAGGCAACCGTCACAGCGGGTCGTTACGGCCACGGCCAACGCAATCAGTTCGTGCGTTTTCGCATCGAGATGCCCGGTTGCCGCCGCGCTGTTTTGCATCTTATCGATGCCCTGCATCACGTCGGGTTGCAGACCAGCAAATTTTCCAATTGCGGCGCGTAACTCATTACGCATTTCCTTCCAGTTTAAAAACACAAAAAACCCCCGGTTTGTTAAAGCATGATCAGGCAACAGTATAGATACGCACATCCGGCGCGCTGTTGAGATAAGGTTTTAATGCTTCCACGACATCAGTAATAAAAAGCCGGGAATCGAGATAGGCTTCTGCCTGTTGGGCCGTTTTAAAGCCATGCAGTACCTGCACGTCCTCTTGACGTACCAACAGTTCTTTAGAGACAGCGCCATCAATGGTGGAGAGAAACGGCGTTTTGTATTTTTGATAAACCGCCGCAGCGGCGGCACGATTCTGTTCGCTGATATCCAGTGTGATTTGCAAATAAGCCATAGTTAACTCCTTATTCAGTAGAAAACTGAAGCCAAAGGCCTGCTTCAGAACAGATTGCGTTACGGTGTCACCGTGAGAATCATGCAAAGAAAAACTTTGCATATAAAAACGGCATCAGGTTCAAGAGCACAAATAAATTGTCTGGAAAATCTCACCGTTCCTGCATTATGTTAAGCAACGTACTCATGAACAAATGAGATAATCTTGGTCTTTTAAAAAGGTTTTCTATCAGATATGAAGATACCGGTTCACCTCAATGCGCTACGCGCTTTTGAAGCCAGCGCACGTCATCAGAGTTTTTCTCTGGCGGCAGAAGAGTTAAATGTTACGCCTGCGGCCGTGGGCCAGATGGTACGTTCACTCGAAGAGGTGGTCGGGTTCCCTCTGTTTCATCGCAGCAATAACCGTCGTGCAGCCCTGCTACTGACGGAACCCGCGCAACGGGCGTTACCGGATATCCGTGCGGGATTTCAGAGTCTGAATCTTGGGATGACGCTCCTTCGCGAGGGGGCAAGCAATGGCATTCTTAACGTGACCATTAGCCCGGCGTTTGCCGCAAAATGGCTGTTGCCCCGTATTGAAGATTTTCAGCAGCGCTGGCCGGATATCGATGTGCGTCTGGAAACCAGCCTGAAGTTGCTGGATTTTACGGCCCTGGGGATGGATGTCGGCATTCGCTATGGCCTGGGACACTGGGAGGGCTTACAGGCTGAACGACTGATGTCAGAAGAGGTGTTCCCGGTCTGCGCCCCTTCACTTATCGCCATCAACCCGGCAATTAACTGCCTGACCGGCGTCACGCAGCAAACGCTGATCCACGATCTGTCTATGGAGCAGCATAAAGACTTTGTAACCTGGGACCGATGGTTACGTCGCTTTAACGTCCAGGCCATTGCCCGCAAACCTGGCCTGCGAATCAACAGTTCGGCCGCCGTGCTGCAAGCCGCGGTTGAAGGTCATGGTATTGCGCTGGCTCGCAGCATTATGGTTGATGACGATCTTAAAAGCGGGCGGCTCGTCCGGCTCTGTCCTGAGGTCTCGCTCGCCAGCCCATTATCTTATTATCTGGTGTATCGCCCGGGGTGTGATAGCCTGCCGAAAATCGCTTACTTCCGCGAATGGATCGTTGAGCAGGCCAGCCGGTTTAATGCTGCGCACCCGCCAGCATGCCAGGCTGATTAGCGTTCAGGCTACCGGGCCGTATAGCGTCATCACTCCGCTTTTGCAGGGATCCGCGCAATAACTTTAATTTCAAAATCAAAACCCGCCAGCCAGGTCACCCCCACGGCCGTCCAGTTGGGATAAGGCGGCTGTGGGAAAACGCTATTTTTGATCGCCATAATGGTCGGGAATTGCTTTTCCGGATCGGTATGAAACGTGGTGACGTCAATCAGATCGGCAAAGGTGCAGCCAGCTGCGGCAAGTGTGGCTTTTAAATTGTCGAAAGCAAGTTGTACCTGTGCCGCAAAATCAGGTTCAGGCGTGCCGTCGGTACGACTGCCGACCTGCCCTGAAACGAACAGCAAATCTCCGGAGCGGATCGCGGCAGAATAACCATGCGCTTCATAGAGTGCGTGACGGCTTTCAGGGAATACAGGTGTGGGTTGGTTCATGTTGACTCCTCGTGATGGGGTTGCGATGTGAGATGCACTGCGCAGGCAAATGTTTTAATATACGCGGCGTATATGAAATTAATCACACATACGTAGCGTATGTCAACTCACATACATCGCGTATGTGACAAGGAGATCTTATGGCTGCGAAACGCCGCGTTGAAACTATGGAAGAAAACCGCGCAAAATTGATTGCAGCGGCCCGAAAAGCCTTCGCTGAAAAAGGGTTCGCCGCCGCGTCAATGGATGACATTACCGCCAGCGTCGGCCTGACCCGGGGGGCGCTTTATCATAATTTTGGCGATAAAAAAGGGTTACTTGCCGCGGTGGTCGCTCAGATTGACGGTGATATGGCACAGCGCGCCAGGGAAATGGCGGCTTCTACCGGTGACGAATGGGAAAGGCTACTGGCGGAAGGAATTGCCTATATCAACATGGCATTAGATGAAGAAGTACGGCGCATCGTCCTGCTCGACGGCCCTGCTTTTCTGGGCGACCCGGCACAATGGCCGAGCCAGAACAACTGCCTGGAATCCACGCGCCAGTGTATTTCCGCCATGCTTGAACGCGGCATCATCCAGCCGGTGGACGTTGATGCCGCCGCTTCGCTGTTAAATGGCGCCGCGCTGAACGCCGCGCAATGGGTAGCCGCCAGCAGTAACCCGCAACAGGCGCTGCCGCGGGTTATTGAGGTTTTCACCCTGATGGTAAACGGCTTGCTCAACCGCGCCGCTAAAGCCTGACGATCACGGGTTATCGCGTTTGGTTTGCTCTGAGCGTCCAAAATGCGTCGTATCGCCGTGACCATGCTCGCCCGCGCCTTCCACGCGTTTGAGCTGGATAACCTCGCCGCGCTGCCAGGCGTTAGCGCCTGGGGCGACCGGATGCGCGACGATATCGGCCCGCTCCTGCTTGATGGCTTGTGTATTCACCTTCAGCCGGCGATCTCTGTCTGCCAGCAGCGCCGGATCGAGCTGCCCTTCCCCGGTAAAGCCCATCATCAGCGCCGGGATGCCGAGGGGTAGCGTTTTATCGCGGTCGGTATGCCAGGTGTGCCAGGTTTTCCCGTAGGTATTCACAATCTTTTTCATCAGCGCCTTATCGGCCACCGCCGGTAAACCCGGCGCAATCAAACTGCCGGATTTCACTTCATACTGATGGCTGTGCCACAGTTTTTTTTCTTCCGGCGGCAACGTGTTAAACAGGCGTTCGCTAATAATATATTCAACGCCCATTAGCCGCGCATCTTTGGTATTTCCGTCGTAAATCACGGCCTGCATGACGTCCTCATTAAGCACCGTCACGTAGTGATGCGCTTCCATCTGGCCGTTTTTATCACCGTTATAAAAATGAAAGCCGTCGAGATAAGCGCTGATGGCATCAATCGGCGGACGGGACTGAATAACCTGCGCGCCGGTTTCCAGAGTCTGCAGGGTTGTTGAGGTTTTTTCACCCGGAATGCCGGTGTTTGGCGGCGTGTTGTTAGCACCGCACCCGGTTAACGTCAGGCTGGTTAAGAATAAAAGAGATAATGGCTTCATGTGGGCTTCCCGTAAAAGTGGCTTTACTGAAAGTAGTACACCGACGCCAACCCGTCAGGGCAAAATCACGCGGGGATGATCCCTTCTCAATGGATTTAACGGCTTAAAACCAGTGGAGTCGCAGGCTGCGGCCCCACCGGACAGAAACAAGTGTGAAGGCGGGATGCAGAGCATCCCGTTAGTGATTAGAAGGTTTCCCAGCCTGCGTCGTTACTTGTGGCAACGGCAGGGGTAAGTTTCGGGGTTTTTATCGGCGCGGCCGCCGACTCCTGATGCTGAGAACCGTAGGACTTTCCTCCCAGATCAAACACAGCAATAATTTTTGCTAAATGATGGGCTTCGGTCTCCAGCTCTTCGGCGCTTTTCGAAGCTTCCTGAACCAGCGCGGCGTTCTGCTGGGTTACGCCATCCATTTCGTTCATGGCTAAACCAATCTGGCTAATACCACGACTTTGCTCATCAGACGCGATGGAGATTTCGCCCATCAGGTCATTCACCTGCGTGACGGAACTGATGATAGTCTCCATGGCCTCACCGGCAGTGGTGACCAGTTCGGAACCGGTCCTTACGCGAGTCGCAGACTCATTAATTAACGCTTCAATCTCTTTTGCTGCCTGCGCACTGCGTTGCGCCAGAGACCGAACTTCGCTGGCTACCACGGCAAAGCCACGCCCCTGCTCGCCTGCACGTGCGGCTTCGACCGCGGCGTTAAGCGCCAGGATGTTTGTCTGGAATGAAATACTGTTAATGACGCCAGTGATATCAGAGATTTTCCTGGAGCTCTCTGAAATACTGTGCATCGTTTCCACGACTTTGCCGGTCAGCTCGCCGCCCTTTTTAGCCATGTTCTGCGTTTGTTCAGACAACGTTCTGGCGTGCTGAACGTTCTCAGCATTGTTTTTCACCGTTGAGGTCAGCTCTTCCATACTGGCAGAGGTTTCCTGTAACGCCGCCGCTTGCTGATCGGTCCGCGACGAAAGCTGCTCATTCCCTTCGCGAATATTACTGGTACTGCTGTACAGGTTGGAGGACGTTGCATGAATGGCCGATACGGTTTCGCGCAGGCTGTTTTGCATGCTACGAATGTACGGAATTAACTGACCGGCGCAGTTTTCACCAAAGTCCTTAATATCAGTATGCAGTTTCCCGGCGGTTAACACTTCAAGATGTTTTTTGATGTAGTTAAGTGGCGTCACCAGGTATTTCACCAGGTAACGGTCCGTCAGAAACAGCGTAACGATGCCCGCAATTAATGCGCTAATCAGAATGATGCTGTTTTCTTTGATCTGACCTTTCGCTTTATCCAGTAATTCATTGGACTGAATAGCTTCGGTATAACGTTGCGCCGTTTCGCCAAACTTCACACTTAACGGCGGATACGTTTTACGAAAAATCTGTCTGAATTCATCTGGCCGATCGTGGCGCGCAGCATCAAGCATCTGGGTAATAGTGGTTAACAAACCATCCCAGTCACCGATCATATCTTGTGTCAGTTCCGGGCTCACATCGATGTGCTGCGCATTACGGAACTGGGCGAGCATATCTTTGCTGATATTTAAAGCTTTCTCCGATGCAGCAAACGTTTTACCGGCACCTTCAATATCACCACCCAGTTGGTAGTCCATGGCCCGCACCATGCGCGTGACGGAACGGAAGTACTGATCGTTACCTTTTACCAGCAATGCATAGGTGGCTTTTTGTTGTGCGCTGTTATCGAGCAGCGTTTGCACATCTGCAAAGTTTTTAAGCGTTAACCCGGTGGCAATCCCCCATATGAGAGTAAAGATCCCCAGAATTATCAAAAGCATTTTTCTGATGGTGATGTTTTTTAAAAGTTTCATTCGTAGCTCCAGACTGCGATGTTTAATGGAAATTTCTTATAATTCAATCCATGAAGCTGGCTATTATTTGCTTGTAAGAAAATAAAAACAGAAAGGCATTCAGACCTAATTGTTTGTTCAGACTAAATTTATTGGAGTAAATTCGCCTGAGGATCGCCAGGAAATGCCAGCCTAACGAAACTATTATCGGCGCGTGATTAAATTGTCTTAGTAAATTAAATATCTATTTTTAATAACCTGGGCAACGAAAATACTTTCCCTGCTAATGACTTATTATTTCTGATAGGTTTTGAAGAAATAACGAACGAGCAGGGATTCTCCATTCGCCGACATGTATTAGTTTTGTTAATCACATCGCTGGCACTTTACTGTTTCATTACCCTGCTTATCGTTTTCCACGATGACTTATTGCGATGCCAGGCCCGCGGTGCGTGGCATCATTAGCGCAAACTGAAAACTACGCAAAGGATGCAGACGATAGTTAAGCCGGTGTTAATGAGAGAGAAATTTGTGCTGTATGCGAAACTGTGATGCCATACGACACCCCTTTATGCCATCAGGTGATGCGCCAGCAGGCTGAGGCGGACGTAGCAAAGGATAAGAATGCGACAACAGATAGCAGAACGCTCAGGCGGCAATCATTAATTTTTCCAGGTCTGAATCATTTAAACTGCCCTGTCGTTTAGGTAAGCATTTTTACAGAATCTCCATATCACCGTCTCGCTTTTGTGGGTATATACTTCTTTCCTTTGAAGGTTGATGCGTTGCCCTGAGTCAGCTGACATCATGAACAGGCAGTGCCATCAAAGGGAAATATGAATTACTGGAGCATCCGATCATTAACAATCGTCGTTTACCCCGTTTCGCTACCGCGAAATTAACCGGCGTCTTTATCGCTGCGTTACTCCTCGTCAGTTGTAGTGGTGAACCGCCTAAATCGCTGGTGACGCCGTTGCCGCCTGTTGCGAAGCAACCGTTACCCACTCAGCCGCTGAAACATAATGAGCCGGTACGCGGCGTATGGCTTGCCACCGTCTCCCGTCTGGACTGGCCGCCGGTAAACTCCGTGAATGGCAGCAGCCGTGACGTCCGTATTGCCCTGCAAAAGAAAGCATTAACCGACAAGCTGGATAAACTGAAAAGTCTCGGGATCAATACTGTATTTTTCCAGGTCAAACCTGACGGAACGGCGTTATGGCCTTCTCAGATCCTGCCATGGTCCGACATGCTTACCGGGAAAATAGGCGAAGATCCGGGTTACGATCCGTTGCAGTTTATGCTCGATGAAGCGCATGCGCGCGGGATGCGTGTTCACGCCTGGTTTAACCCCTATCGGGTAACCACCAACATCAAACCCTCAACCATTAACGAACTGAGCCGCACGACGTCCCTTCGCCCTGCGAGCGTCTATGTGCTGCATCGTGACTGGATACGTACGTCCGGCGATCGCCTGGTGCTGGACCCCGGCATTCCTGAAGCGCGTGACTGGATAACCAGTATCGTGGCGGAGGTAGTGGCACGTTATCCGGTTGACGGCGTTCAGTTCGATGATTACTTCTATACCGAAACTGCCCGCTCACAGCTCAACGATAACCAGACCTGGCAGCAATATGGCCGCGAGTTTGCGTCAAAAGCCGACTGGCGCAGGCACAATACGGAGCTATTAATAAGCCAGGTATCAAGAACCATTAAACAGTTGAACCCTAATGTGGAATTCGGCGTCAGCCCGGCTGGCGTATGGCGCAACATCTCCCACGATCCTGCCGGTTCCGCCACGCGTGGCGCAGCTGCGTACGATGAGTCTTATGCCGATACCCGCCGTTGGGTGCAGTTAGGGTTGCTGGACTATATCGCGCCGCAGATTTACTGGCCGTTCTCACGGGATGCCGCCCGTTACGATGTGCTGGCCCGGTGGTGGGCAAATGTGGTCAAACCGACCTCTACCCGCCTGTATATCGGCGTCGCGCTGTATAAGGTGGGTGAACCCTCAAAAAATGAGCCTGACTGGACAGTGCAAGGCGGCGTGCCGGAGCTGAAACGACAGCTCGATCTGAACGAAACGGTGCCCAATATTCACGGCACTATTCTGTTCAGGGAAAACAACCTCAACCAGCCTCAGGCGCAACAGGCCGTTAATTATTTAAGAAGCCGCTGGGGCAATTAACCCTTCTCACGGATGAACCGAACAGGCATTACCCGCCCGGTTCATCCGCCCTTTTATTCCTGCTTAGCGATAATCAGCACAGTGGCCTACGTTGGTTTTAAACAGAAGATTATATTGTATGTTGTAACTAAAAGCTTTCTTTTTTTTAATTCATGCCCCTCCGGGCCGCCTTATGTTGCGCGTAGCGCCGCCGCCAGCCTACGAATGCCGTCGGTTAACACTTCCGGCGTGTGGCTCGCGAAACCAATCAGTATCCCTTCACGCTCCATCGGTCGCTGGCAATAGCGCGCAAATGTCTGGATCCCCATATCGAGCTGGCGCGCCTTCTCCACCAGCGCAGTGGCCGTGATCCCGTGCAGCCAGCACACCAGATGAACCCCTGAATCGGTAGGATGCACCGTCATTGTGTCCGGGAAATAGCGTTCGATTGCCGCCACCAGCGCATTTTTTCGCTCGTAGCAGGCTTTACGAATACGGCGAACATGGCTGGCATAATGCCCTTCATCAATAAATCGCGCCAGCACCGCCTGCTCCAGATAGCCGGTACACAGATCGGAAAAGTATTTCGAGGCAACAAACAGTTCACGTAACTGAGGCGGAACCACCAGAAAACCCAGCCGGAATTCGGGATACATCATTTTCGAAAAGGTGCCGGAATAAATTACCCGGTGATGTTTATCCAGCCCTTGCAGCGCCTGCAACGAACGGGCCGCGTAGCGAAATTCACTGTTGTAGTCGTCTTCAAATATCCACGCCTGGCGAGCCTCTGCCCACGCCAGTAGCGCCAGCCGTCGCGGTAAACTGAGCGTTCCGCTCAGGGGAAACTGATGCGACGGCGCGGTATAAACCAATTTTGCCCCCGGATAATGGGCGATGCCATCGTCAATATCCATTCCGTCAGCATCCACACGTACCGGCCTGACCTGCGCGCCGACCGAAGCGAATACGCCGCGGGCCCCGTTGTAACCCGGGTCGTCAAGCCAGACTTCATCGCCTTTGGTCAATAAGACCCTGGCGGTCAGATTCATTGCCTGCTGGATCCCGTTTACGATGATGACGCAATCTTCGTCGCAGTTGACGCCGCGTGTCGCCTGAATGTACCGGGCTATCGCCTGCCGCAACGGCTGATAGCCGCTGGAACCGGTATGCAAGCCAAGTTCGCGCCGCGACTGGCGCCAGACGCGCCCGAGCAACCGCCCCCATAAATCATGGGGAAACAGATCGGTACACCCGACTCCCACAGCAAATACACGGTTCATCCCGCCGCCGTTCAGGCTTTCACGCCAGAGTGGCACCACCCCGGCGATATCGGGATTCACCTGCCCGGCCTCGACGGGAACGTTTTCCGGCGTAACCCTCACGTGCGGCGCGTTGAGTAACGGGTCCGGCACATGGCGGGCCACAAAAGTTCCCGCGCCGTGGCGGGTGTGCAGATACCCCTCATCCATAAGCCGTTCAAAACCCGCAATCACTGAATTACGGGCAATGCCCATCATTTCCGCCAGCGCTCTGGTAGAGGGAATTTTCGAACCGGCAGCAAGCCGACCATCGAGAATGGCATTACGCAGCGCGTGATAAACCTGGTCTTTAATAATTCCGCTCTCTAACAGTAAATCCTGAAACAGCGGCGCGGCGGGCTTTCTCATGGGTGGCTCACAAAAGGAAACAGCAAAGTGGATCCTGTAAAAATACATAAAGTGTCACTTACAGGGAACCATAACTGTCACTAACATGGCGTTCTGTGAGGGTTAGCCCACGGAAACTGAGGGAATAAGAATGATGATAACTGAACAAGTACAAAACGTAACGATAGAACCTGCCGTTGACGGTGATTTCGCAAACTGGCTGCCGCTGTGGCAAAACTATCAGCGCTTTTACCGTGTCGATATCCCGGAGACGGTTACGCGGCTGACCTGGGCGCGTTTTCACAATCCCATTGAGCCGGTGTTTTGCGCCGTGGCCAGACAGGATGGAAAAATTGTCGGCCTGGTACATTACCTGTTCCATCGCTCTACCTGGGCGGAAACCGACTACTGCTATCTGGAAGATCTGTTTGTCAGTGAGGATGTGCGTGGCAAGCACATCGGTAAACAGTTGATTGAATACGTCCAGCAACAGGCGCGTAAACGCCACGCCGCACACCTGTACTGGCACACCCATGAAACGAACCTGCGCGGACAGCGACTGTATGACTGGGTCGCGAAGAAAAGCGGCATGATTGAGTACCGTATGCCGGTAAGGTGAGCCTCGCCCGGCCTCACCGCCGGGTTTGTACGCTGGCCTGTTCCATTGCAAGCAGATCGGTCAGCGTATCCACATCCTGCACTGTTCCCGGGTCATTCAGATGCAGATCTGCAACATCGCCGTGATGCCGTGCTTCACGCACAATCTCTCGTGCGCCGTCCTCTCCGTCCAGTGCGGCAAGGGCAGAGAAGTAACGGCGGCTGAACGCCACCGGGTGCCCGTGTTGCTGCTCAAAGAAAGGCACAACCAGGGGGTGACGGTGTAACGCCGTCGCGATCCGGCGTAGCGTAGCGGGCTGAATCAACGGTAGATCTCCGGGTAATATCAACCATCCCGGCGCATCAGGCGTCGCCCGGACGCCCAGCGCCACTGACGCACCCATACCGACTGTTCCGCCAGGCGGCCTGACAAGGTGCCACGGCAGGCCCGAAGCCTTAACGGCATTAATCACATGCATCAGAACCGGCGTACCACTCAACAGCGCATCGAGCTTATGCGTGGTTGCACCGCTGGCAAGAAAACGCTCGCCCTTCCCTGCGGCAAGAATAATCACGACCGGTTGCGTCATGATGACGATGCTCCATTCAACCGGGCGGCTGCCACGTCGGCCAGAACCGATAACGCCAAAGAGCAGGCGTCGCGAGCCTTCGGAAAGATACCGACTGGCGCTTTGATGCGGGCAATATCCTCTTCACGCCATCCTAATTCGGTTAACCTGGCGACCCGCGCCGCATGAGTACGTTGGCTGCCCAGCGCGCCGATATAAAAAGGTTTTGCCGCCAGCGCCGCTTGTAGCACCGGCAGTTCGCGGTTCAGATCGTGATACAGCATGATTACGGCGGTATCGGCATCCATCAGCGCAAACGAGGTTTTGGGATTAAAACCATCGCTGGTGTGAACATCATATCCCGCCGCTTTGGCCACAGTTGCCGCCGCCTGCGCTTCCACGGAACGTCCATAGACAATCACCCGAACGCAGGGACGAAAACGCACCAAAAACTCATCGTCCTGCCAGCCGGTTTCCTTATCTGTACGGCCACATTCCAGCGTCCCGGCAGCCGGGGAATAGCGCAACACCGCGGGTTTGCGTTGTTCGAGTTGCGCGAGCACCTCGAGAAGCGGCTGCGCGGTGCGTAATTTATGAACGGTCAGCGTAATACCGCCGCCGCAGGGAAGCACGATGTCGAAATAAGGCGACCCGACGCCGTACATCACTGTGCGGTCCTCTCCTGACGCCATGACCTCCAGAGCCTCGTAAGCGACAGCGGATTCCACACAGCCGCCGGACACAAACCCGCAGTACAATCCGTCCTCGCGTACCGCCATCTGGGCGCCCAACGGTCGCGCCGCGCCGCCACGGATGGCGACCAGCGTCACCAGCGCCGCCGCCATCCCGTCTTTCAGGGCATCGGCGACAAAACGCAGAACCGCTTCGCTGTCATCGGTCAGGAAGGCCTGCTCGGGTATAAGCGAGCCTTCCTGCACAGGTTCCATTATCGGGGCATGATGTAGCACGGTGTCGTCCTCCTTAAACCGGGTCAGGAAGCCCGTGCAACAGTTTGTCCAGGGTGATGGGATAATCACGTACCCGCACACCCGTTGCGTTATAAATGGCGTTGGCGATGGCGGCGCTCACACCACAGATCCCCAGTTCACCCACCCCTTTGGCTTTCATCGGTGAGGAAATCGGATCGGTCTCATCAAGGAAGATCACCTCCTGCTGCGGCACATCGGCATGGACCGGCACTTCATAACCCGCCATATCATGATTCACGAAGAAACCAAGACGCGTATCCACCGCCAGTTCTTCCATCAACGCCGCGCCCAGGCCCATGGTCATAGCACCAATCACCTGGCTGCGCGCCGTTTTCGGGTTAAGTATTCGTCCCGCCGCGCACACGGCCAGCATACGGCGCACCCGCACCTCACCGGTTGCGCTGTCCACGGCCACTTCGACAAAATGTCCGGCGAAGGTCGACTGCTGATATTTTTCCGCCAGATCCCCAAACTCAATTTTGTCTTCGGCCACGAGTTCGCTTTGCGCCGCCGCCTCGCGCAAAGGAATACTGCGCTCTCCAACGCGTACCTGCTCATCGGTGAACATGGCGCTGCTGGCGTCAATGCCCAGTCGGTCCGCTACCGCTTCGCGTAATTTCACGCACGCGGCGTAAACACCCGCCGTTGAGCTGTTCCCGCCCCATTGCCCGCCGGAACCGGAAGAGATGGGAAAGGTTGAATCGCCCAGTTTCACGACGACTTTTTCAATTGGTACGCCCATCATCTCGGCGGCCGTCTGGGCAATAATGGTGTAACTGCCGGTGCCGATATCGGTCATATCGGTTTCCACCGTGACGGTGCCATGCGCATCCAGACGTACCCGCGCGCCGGAAGGGGTGACCAGGTTATTGCGAAAACCGGCCGCCATCCCCATGCCCACCAGCCAGCGCCCATCCCGCACCTGAGCGGGTGTCGGGTTACGCTGTTGCCAGCCGAAATGCTCCGCGCCGGTACGCAGGCACTCAATCAGCTGACGCTGTGAAAAGGGTCGTTCAGGGTTCGCCGGGTCAACCTGGGTGTCATTCAGAATGCGAAACTCCACCGGATCGATACCCAATTTTTCGGCCATCTCGTCCATGGCGATTTCCAGCACCATCATGCCGGGGGCTTCGCCGGGCGCGCGCATGGAGTTACCTTCCGGCAGATCCAGCTTCGCCAGCCGAAGCCCGGTCAGGCGATTAGCACCCGCGTAGAGCAGCTCGGTTTGATTGGTGGCGGTTTCCGTCGGGCCGCCCGGCAGGTTGCCGTTCCAGCTTTCATGGGCGATAGCGCTGATATGGCCGCTTTCATCTGCCCCGATGCGCACGCGTTGGATAGTGGCCGGGCGATGGGTGGTATTGTTAGGGATCATCGGTCTCGTAAGCATCACTTTCACCGGCCGCTGGATCGCACGGGCCCCCAGCGCTGCCAGCAACGCGTCGCTGCGCAGAAACAGTTTCCCGCCGAAGCCGCCGCCGATATACGGGGAGCGCACACGGATATTTTCCTGCGGTATATTAAGCGTTTTCGCCAAATCGCTGTGGCACCAGTTAATCATCTGGTTCGTGGTCCAGAGCGTCAATTTCTCGCCTTCCCACACCGCCATGGACGCATGGGGCTCCATGGCCATATGGCTTTGATCCGGCGTGGTATAGGTGGCGTCAAACTGCACTGCCGCCGAGTCAAAAGCGCGATCAAAATCCCCAACCTTTTTATCCGGCGTGTCTTCCGGGGGCGTCGTCACACCCGGTTTTTCTTCCGCAAGATCCCAGGCGCCGCGTTCACGTTGATAATTAACCTCAACCAGCGCCGCCGCCGCCCGCGCCTGTTCAAACGTCTCGGCCACCACCACGCCAATCGCCTGGTGATAGTGTTCAATCGTCGGTCCGCCCAGCAGCGTGGCGGCATTCATCTCGCCTTTACCGAGCTTACCGGCGTTATCGGCGGTAATGACGGAAAGCACGCCGGGGGCGTTTTTCGCCGCCCGGGTGTCGACGGATGTAATGCGCCCTTTGGCGATAGCGGAACCGATGACATAGCCATACGCTACCTTGTCGACTTCATCATGCCATTCATAAGCATACGGGGCCGTGCCGGTCGTTTTCAGGGGGCCGTCAATGCGATCGTGCGGGCGGCCCACCACCTTCAGTTGATCGACAGGGTTATCCTGTGCCGGAGTTTCGAATTTCATCCGTTTATGCCCTCGCTTCCGTCAACACCGAGGCGAGCGTGCGCTTCGCCAGGATCAGTTTGAATTGGTTTTCAGGGGTCGGTTTCGCCCCGGCAAACAGCGCGTCGTACACCGCCTGTGCCCCCTGCGGGATCTGCGCATCCGCAGTATCAAGCCGCCAGGGCTTATGGGCGACGCCGCCCAGCGCAACCCGGCCGGTGCCGTCCGGCTGGATCACGGCCGCCACCGAAACCAGCGCGAACGCATACGAGGCGCGGTCGCGCACTTTGCGGTAAATATGGGTGCCGCCAGACGGAGGTGGCAGCGTGACGGCGACAATCAGTTCGCCAGGAGTTAATACCGTTTCCAGATGCGGGGTAGTGCCAGGCGCGCGGTAGAAATCATCCAGCGCGATGCGCCGTTCACTGCCATCGGGTTTAACGGTTTCGACCACCGCGTCCAGGACGCGCATGGCCACAGCCATGTCACTGGGGTGCGTCGCAATACACGCGTCGCTAACGCCTACCAACGCATGTTGACGGCTAAAGCCTTCCAGTGCCGCGCAGCCGCTGCCGGGCAACCGCTTGTTGCAGGGTTGATGGGTATCGTAAAAATAGGGGCAGCGAGTCCGCTGAAGCAGATTACCCGCAGTGGTAGCCCGATTACGCAACTGGCCGGACGCGCCCGCCAGCAGTGCACGGGAGAGCACGGCATAATCGCGGCGCACCCGCTCATCCGCCGCCAGATCGGTATTGCGAACCAGCGCGCCGATGCGCAATCCCCCTTCTGCTGTCGGTTCAATGGTATCCAGCCCCAGGCCGTTGACGTCAATCAGATGACCGGGCGTTTCAATCTCAAGCTTCATCAGATCAAGCAGATTGGTTCCCCCGGCGATAAATTTCGCCCCCGGCGTTTGCCGGGCACTGGCCGCGGCTTCCGCAGGGGTGGTCACGCGCTGATAGGTAAATGCCCTCATGATTTTTCCCCCTCAGCGACGTTTTCAATCGCGGCAAGGATGTTGGCATAGGCTCCGCAGCGGCAAATATTGCCGCTCATACGTTCGCGGATCTCCTCCGCGCTCATTGATGGCGGGGACACCAGATCGACGGTCACATGGCTGGGAATGCCTGCTTCAATTTCCTTTAATGCCGCCACAGAGGAGCAGATTTGCCCCGGCGTACAATAACCGCACTGGTAGCCGTCATGTTTGATAAAGGCTGCCTGCATCGGATGCAGATCTTCCGGGGTGCCAAGCCCTTCAATAGTGACGATCTCCGCGTCCTGTTGCATCACCGCCAGCGTCAGGCAGGCATTAATCCGTCTGCCGTCGACAATCACGGTACAGGCACCGCACTGCCCGTGGTCGCAGCCTTTTTTCGTCCCGGTCAGGTGCAGATTTTCACGCAGCGCATCCAGCAACGTCGTGCGGGTATCCACCTCCAGCTCGCGGGGTTTGCCGTTAACGGTAAACGAGACCGTCGCCATTTCCGGCGGGGGCGTGGTGGGCGTTTCACCTGCCAGGGCCGCACCGGGCGCGACGGCGGCGCTGGCTGCTGTGGCAGCGCCTGCTTTTATCAGGTCCCGGCGCGTCAGGTTGAGGAAGGACTGGTCATTATCAGAATGGGAATGCTGTTTATCTGCCGAACCGTTTGCACGGTATTCAGCATTATCGCCGTGGTTGCTCATACCAGGCCTCCAGTTTTAAATTAACGGGTAAGAATCGGGGCTTACCACAATGGTTTCGGAAGTTTTAGAACATTAAGCATAGTCACCACTTCCGGCAGGATTATTCTTAAATCCCGTCAGGGCCAGCAAAACCGGCCCTTCCCTGTGAAACCGATTACCGCACAGAATGTGCTGGTGTGGCTGCGCCGGTTCGACGACGATCAACCCTTCATTTGTAAAAAAAAGGCATGAACTGTGACCATCGATATGGCGAACTTCACGCCGCTGGCAAGCCTGGCGGGCGGAATGATCATCGGGGCGGCTGCATGGATGTTAATTATCTTTTGCGGGCGCATAGCGGGCATCAGCGGCATCATTGGCGGGCTGCTCTCTTTCAACACCCCGGGCAAAGCCTGGCGGCTGGCGTTTATTGCGGGCATTGCGCTGTCGCCGTGGCTATACAGCCTGTTCGCGCCGCTGCCTGATGTGTCCATTGCCGCGCCATGGTGGCTGCTGGTTATCGCGGGCCTGCTGGTGGGCATCGGCACCCGCTACGCTTCCGGATGCACCAGCGGTCACGGCGTATGTGGGCTGTCCAGACTGTCGCGCCGCTCACTTGCAGCGACCGTCACCTTTATGGCGGTGGCCTTTGTTACCGTCTGGCTGGCAGGCTACTGGCGTTAAACATTCAGGGAGATAACCGCATGATGATTTTTTTCTCGTTTTTATCGGGGCTGGTGTTTGGTCTCGGATTGCTGGTAAGCGGCATGGCGGACCCGGCGAAAGTGCTGGGCTTTTTAGATATCACCCGACTCTGGGACCCTTCGCTGGCCTTTGTGATGGGCGGTGCCATCAGCATCGGCTTTTTTGCCTTTCGTATGGCCAGCAAACGCGCCCGCCCGGTGTGCGCCCCGGAAATGCATCTGCCCGTCGCGCAGCAGATTGATAAACGTCTTATTGGCGGCTCGGCGCTGTTCGGCCTCGGCTGGGGGCTGGCGGGTATCTGCCCCGGTCCGGCAGTGGTGTTGCTGGGTGCGGGGATCGGCAAGGGCGTGATCTTCGTCGCAGCCATGCTGGTGGGAATGGCTATCTTCCAGTGGCTTGAAAACAGAGGCAAATAACCATCGCTCGTCTGGACGGCGGCTTGACCTCGCTTCCCGCAACGCGCAGCATGAAAACGAACACAACACATAAGGAGAAAAATAATGCAGACAGGGTTACGTTTTCAGGCGGCGACGCTGAAGGAGTTTGTCGGGACGCTGCTGGGCTATGCCGGCAGTGAACCTGAAGAGGCGCAACGGGTTGCCGATCATCTGGTGTCCGCCAATCTGGCGGGACACGATTCCCACGGCGTCGGGATGATCCCCAGCTATATTCGCTCGCTGGCGCAGGGGCATCTCCAGTTAAACCAGCACGCCACCGTAGTGAAAGATGCGGGTGCGGTAGTCACGCTGCAGGGGAATCGCGCCTTTGGTCAGGTGGCGGCCCATGAAGCCATGGAATTAGGCATCGAGAAAGCGCGCCAGTACGGGCTGGCCGCCGTGGCGCTGCATAATTCGCATCACATCGGGCGCATCGGTTACTGGGCGGAACAATGCGCGGCCGCCGGGTTTATTTCCATCCATTTCGTTAACGTGGTCGGCGATCCGATGGTGGCGCCGTTCGGTGGCAAAGACAGCCGCTTCGGCACCAATCCGCTGTGCGTGGTTTTTCCGCGTAAGCATGGTGCCCCGCTGCTGCTGGATTACGCCACCAGCGCCATCGCCTTTGGCAAAACCCGCGTCGCCTGGCATAAGGGCGTGCCGGTTCCGGAAGGGTGTTTAATCGACCATCAGGGGCAACCCACCACCGATCCGGGGGTGATGCACGTACCGCCGCTGGGGGCGCTGCTGACTTTCGCCGGGCATAAAGGCTACGCGCTGGCGGCGATGTGCGAAATCCTCGGCGGCGCGTTGTCCGGCGGCCAGACCACCCATCAGGCCTCATTGCAGGAGAGCGTGGACGCCATTTTTAACTGTATGACCACCATTATCCTCAACCCCGAACTGTTTGACGCACCGGATATGCACCAGCAGGCAGAGGCCTTTATCGACTGGGTGAAGCAGTCTCCTCACGATCCGAATGAGCCGATCCAGGTGCCTGGCGAGTGGGAAGCGCACAACCGCGCCACCCGTCTGGCACAGGGCATTCCGCTGGATGAAAGCAGCTGGAACGCGATATGCGAGGCGGCGCTGGCGGCGGGTATGCCGGATAGCGAGCTTCAACAATTCAGATCACGTCTGGCGTAAGGAATTCAGGCCCGTCCGGGCCTGTTATTCCATGATCCGCATTTTTCCCACCAGCTCGGCAATATTCACCGCCTCCATTTTCTCCATCACTCTGGCGCGATGCACTTCCACGGTTCGTACCGCCACGCTGAGTCGATCGGCAATCTCCCGGTTCATCAATCCCTGGACGATGAGCCTTGCAATCTCGCGCTCTTTTGGCGTCAGGCAGTCAAAACGCTGTTCGATAGCGCGGCGCTGACAGGCGGCGGCAGAGGTGGCCCGGGCGCGTTCGATTGCCGCAATCAGGGCGTCAGCCGACACCGGTTTTTGCAGAAAATCCACTGCGCCGCGCTTCATCTGCTCCACTGCCACCGGCAAATCTCCATGGCCGGTGAGAAAAATCACCGCCAGGGTACTGCGGCACGACAGCAGTTCACTATACAGACCGTGACCGTCGAGATGCGGCATGCGTAAATCGAGTAACGCCACGCCCTCTTCATACAACGCGGCCCGGGCCAGAAAAGCCTGGCTGTCATTCCAGCTTTGTACGGCATAACCCATACCCTCCAGCAAAAACTGGCAGGCTTCGGTAACGGCGACATCATCATCGACCAGGTGTACCACAGACATCACGCATCCTTATTTTGATGATTAGAAAAATCCAGCGCCACGCGCAGCCCGGTTTTACCGTTCGGGGCCGGATGGTTGCGCAACGCGATATCGCCCCCGGCGTAACGCGTCAGCCGCTGGCAGATTGCCAGCCCCAGTCCCATCCCCTGCGGTTTGGTGGTATTGAACGGGTGAAACGCCTGGGCCAGCCGGTCGGTCTCAATTCCCCCCGCGTCGTCCTGGATAACCAGCCCATCCTCCTGCTCCGTCAGCCATATTGCGCTGGCCCCGGCCTGAGCGGCATTGAGAATCAGGTTTGCCAGCAGTTGATCCAGCACCATCGGCGGCAGCATGAACACCCGCGTCGCAGGGATCGCATTGTCCAGCGTGAGCGCCGGAAAATGCTGGCCGAGGCGTAACAAATCGGCGACCCGCCGTGCCGTTTCCCGAACCGGAACGGCGATGCGCTGCCGCGCGTCCATCTCTTGCGCCGAGGGCTGGCGCACCCACTGGCGCAGATTGTGCAGCGTCTCGCCGCCGCGCTGCGCCTGAGTGTCGATCTGCTCCAGCGCAGGGATAAGAAAATGGGTGTTATCACTGTGGCGTAAACGCACCAGGCAGCCCTGAGCATAATGGCGGATCGCCGACAGCGGCTGATTCAGTTCATGGGCGAATCCCGACGCCATCTCACCCAGCACGCTTAGCTGGCGGGCATTTTCCAGCGCGATTTCCTGCTGACGGAGCGCTTCCCCCGCCTGCGCCAGCTGACGGCCCCGACGGCGCACCAACAGCGCAATCCAGATGTAGTTCAGGGTGAACAAAAACAACATTAACCCGGTCACGCCAACGAGGAGCTGATGCTGCATCAGCCAGCTGCGCACATCCTGCCACAGTCGCCGCTGTTCGGGATGTTGATTCACCGCCCGCAGCAGGCTTTCCACATCACTGGTCGACGCCGGTGCGCCCCATAAAAACGGCGACTGTTGATTGTTCAGCAGCGCCCGCGCCACTTTGTCCGCCAGCGCGTTATTCACTTCGGGCAGCGCGGCGAAAGACCAGTTGGGATAGAGCGGCGTACTGGTGACGCACGGCGAGGCGATGGGGTTGATGATAAGTGGCCGAAAGGCGGTTTTATCTATCAGCCCTTCGGCATCCATTTGTTCCAGCAGACAAACCGGCACAATCGCGGCCTGAATGGCTTTTTCGCGCAACAGATAGAGCAGCGCATCCCCCGGAAAACCGGTAAAGCGCAGCCGGAAATCTTTGCCGGGACGGATGCCGCGATCGTAAAGCGCCTTATACCCCGTCAGGTAGCCGCCAAAAGCCAGAGGATCGATCGCGCCGACGGTTTTACTCATAAGATCCTGAGGATCCTGTAAGTTACTTTCACGATTGACAAGGATAACGCTGCCGATGATATTGCCCGCGTCGGTCTTGCCCTCTGCCGAGCGTAACGACGCCAGCCAGCGCAAATGGTAATGGCTGTTGAGCTGCACAAACTGCGCCGGGTTGGTCACGACAAACTGGATGGTTTTTTGATTGACCGCCTCGCGCATCTGACCAAGGTCGAGGGGCTGAATACGAAACTGCTCTCCCGGCACACGCTGCGTCAGCGAATCAGCCAGTGGCTGCCAGTGCCGCGCCGTTGCGGCGTCACCGCGCATCGCCAGTACGCCGACCGTCCAGGTATCTGCCTGCGCCAGCGAGGCCAGTCCGAGGCCAATCATCAGTAAAAATGCCTTTTTCACACCCTCTCCCACTGCGCCAGGTTGCGTTAGATCAACAACAGTCCGGGTATGTGGTTAACCACAATAGTCCCTGCCCCGCGCCAATTTTTACACTGTAAATCATAAAGATTCTTAATTCATTGCTCGACTAACAACACTGTGACGTATGGATTGTAACGGCGTCGACGGAGACCAGTATGGATATCAGTAAACGGGTGTTTCTCAGACAGTTGGGGGCGGCGACGGCAGGCGCAGCGACCATCCCGCTGGCGCAGGCCAAACTCACTTTCGCTCCCTCGCGACGGGAAGGCTCGCCGACCCATCGCTATGCGATGTTGATCGATTTACGACGCTGCATCGGCTGCCAGTCCTGCACCGTCAGCTGCGCCATCGAAAATCAGACGCCGCAGGGATCCTTTCGCACCACAGTAAATCAGTACCAGGTGCGGCGGGAAAACAGCGACGCGGTAACCAATGTCCTGCTGCCGCGGTTGTGCAATCACTGCGATAACCCACCCTGTGTGCCGGTGTGCCCGGTACAGGCCACCTTCCAGCGCCAGGACGGCATCGTGGTCATCGATAATCAGCGCTGCGTGGGCTGCGCCTACTGCGTTCAGGCCTGCCCTTACGATGCGCGGTTTATCAATCACGACACCCAGACCGCCGATAAATGTACGTTCTGCGTGCACCGGCTGGAGGCGGGTTTACTGCCTGCCTGCGTGGAATCCTGTGTCGGCGGCGCACGCATAATCGGCGATTTGCTCGATCCGCAAAGCCGTCTGCGCCAGCTGCTGGACACCCATAAGGACGACATTCGGGTACTCAAGCCCGATGAGAAAACCGTGCCGCAGGTGTTTTATCTGGGACTGGACGCGGCGTTTGTGACGCCGTTAATGGGCCGCAGCCAGCCTGCGCTCTGGCAGGAGGTGTAAATGTCGCCGCTTATGATTAATGAAGTGCTTGCCCATCCTCAGGACATTACATGGCTGCCCTGGGCCGTACAGTATTTCTTCTTTATCGGTATTGCGGCCTGTTCCGCGTTGTTGGCCTGCGTCCTTCATGGCCGTCAGCCGGAACTGGAACGCCTGACGCTGCTGATTGGCCTGACCTGCGCCATCGCCGCGCCGCTGGCCCTGACGGCGGATCTGCATCAGACCGCCCGGGTGTGGCATTTTTACGCCTGGCCGACGCCCTGGTCGTGGATGCCGTGGGGGGCGTTGTTTTTGCCGTTGTTCACCGGGTTTATCGGTCTGTGGTTCGCGGCGGCCTGGGTGGAAAAGATTTACGGCAAAACCTTTGCCCTCACCCGTTTGATCACGTTTGCCTGCGCATTAACGGCCATTGGCCTGCTGTTGTATACCGGGCGCGAAGTGTCGGTAGTGCGTGCCCGCCCCCTGTGGTTTAGCTGGTGGTTCCCCCTGGCAATGGTTCTGAGCGCATTTCAGACGCTGCTGGCACTGCTGATCGCCGCCACGCGCCATCAGCCGTGGCGGCAAAAACTGGCGCGGGCGCTGGCGGTAACGCTGGGGCTGCTGGCGATAACGGTCGCGCTGTGGCTCGCCGGAAACACCTTATCCGGCGCGGCGATGCGCAACTGGCTGGCGTGGCCGCAGGCGCAATCCCTCGCGGCAGGCTGGGTGCTGCTGTGGCTGATCACCTTTGGCGCGGCGCTGTGGACGATAAAACATCCGGGCCTTGTCGTCGGCATTGCTCTGGCGCTGGCCTCCATGGCGCTCAGCTGGCTGATGCGCTGGACGCTCCTGATGGAGGGGCAAACCCTGCCGAAATACAACGCGTTGTTCAACCCCTACTCGCTGCCGTCCGGCACCGACGGTTTACTGGCTATCGTCGGCACCTTCGGTCTGTGGATAGCGCTGCTTATTCTTGTTCGTGAAATTGTGCATGGCTTATTGCGGAGAAATCATCATGCCTGAATTAACCCGTCGTCAGTGGCTAAAAGTGGGGCTTGTGCTGGGTGGAGTCGGTGTATTTGGGCTGAGTTACCGGGACGTGGTGAAACGCGCGTTTGACGGACTGGTCCACGGCACCTCCGGCAAAATCACGCTGCACCGCATTTTCGGTAACGCGCTGATCCCGGAAGGCCATGCGGCATCCGGCTGGCAGGCTAATCCACAACAGGCGGTATCGATGACCCAGTGCTTTGGCTGCTGGACCCAGTGCGGCATCCGGGCCCGGGTGGATCGGCAAACCGGTAAAGTGATCCGCATCGCCGGTAATCCGTATCATCCGCTGTCTCAGGAACAGCACGTCGCGGCGAATGTCCCCGTCTCACAGGCCCTGGCGGCCCTGGGCGGCGAAAGCGGCCTGGATGCCCGTTCCACCGTGTGTTCACGCGGTGCCACCACGCTGGAAGCGCTGTACAGCCCACTGCGCATCCTTGAGCCGATGAAACGCGTGGGTAAACGGGGAGAAGGCAAATGGCAGCGCATCAGTTTTGAACAACTGATCACCGAAGTGGTGGAAGGCGGCGATCTGTTTGGCGAGGGCCATGTGGACGGATTACGCGCCATCCGCGATCTGCAAACCCCCATTGACCCGGCCCATCCGGGCTTTGGCCCCATAGCCAATCAGTTGCTGGTGACCAATACCAGTGATGACGGACGCGATACTTTTCTGCGCCGCTTCGCGCAAAACAGCTTCGGCAGTAAAAACTTCGGCGCGCACGGCGCGTATTGCGGCTTGTCCTACCGCGCCGGTTCCGGCGCGCTGATGAACGATCTGGATAAAAACCCCCATGTGAAACCCGACTGGGAGCATGTGGAGTTCGCGCTGTTTATGGGCACATCTCCGGCCCAGTCCGGCAACCCGTTTAAACGCCAGGCCAGCCAGCTCGCCAGTGCCCGGTTGCGCGATAACTTCAGCTATGTGGTAGTGGCACCCGCATTGCCGCTGACAACAGTAATGGCCGACCCACGCGGGCAGTGGCTGCCGCTGGTGCCGGGCAGCGATTCCGCCCTGGCGATGGCCATGATCCGCTGGATTATTGATAACCAACGCGCCAACGAAAGTTATCTCTCACTACCCGGCGTGGCCGCAATGCAGGCGGCGGGTGAGCAAAGCTGGACCAATGCCAGCCATCTGGTGATCGTCAACGACGACCATCCTCAGGCCGGGCAATACCTGACCGCAGCGCTGCTCAATGGCGGCGACGACAGCGTCATGGTGATCGACCGCGCCGGTGAGCTCGCACCAGCGCCAACCTGCCCCGCCGCCACGCTGCGGGTGACGCGAGCGCTGACGTTGCTGGACGGGACTCAGGTCACAGTGAAAAGCGCGTTTCAGTTGCTTAAGGAGAGCGCCGACGCCCTGTCGCTGGACGCCTACAGCCGCCAGTGCGGCGTGCCGGTGGCGCGGATTGAACAACTGGCGGATGCCTTTACCCGTCACGGGCGTAAAGCGGCTGTCATTACGCATGGCGGCATGATGTCCGGCAACGGTTTTTACAACGCCTGGGCGGTGATGATGCTGAATGCGCTGATCGGTAACCTGAGCCTGCAAGGCGGCGTGTTTGTCGGCGGCGGCAAGTTCAACGGCGTCACCGACGGCCCGCGCTACAACCTGGCGACGTTCCCCGGCATGGTGAAACCGAAAGGGTTGCATATCGCCCGCAGTAAAGCAGCTTATGAAAGCTCCGACGAATACCGGCAAAAAGTAGCCGCCGGGCAATCGCCTTTTCCGGCAAAAGCGCCGTGGTATCCCTTTGTGGCCGGGCAACTGACCGAGCTGCTGCCGTCGGCGCTTAACGGTTATCCGTATCCGCTGAAAGCGTGGATTTCCAACATGACGAACCCGGTCTATGGCATTGCCGGTTTCCGCGCCGTGGCAGAGGAACAGCTTAAAGATCCGGCGCGTCTGCCGCTGGTTATCGCCATCGACGCGTTTATCAACGAAACCACCGCACTGGCTGATTATCTGGTGCCGGATACCCATAATTTTGAAAGCTGGGGATTCAGCGCGCCCTGGGCAGGGGTTGCCAGTAAAGCCACCACGGCCCGCTGGCCGGTGGTTGAACCCGCGACGGCCCGCACCGCCCAGGGCGAACCCATCGCCATGGAGGCGTTTTGCATCGCGGTGGCGCAACGCCTCGGCCTGCCTGGTTTTGGCGACAACGCCATGCAGGACAGCGACGGCACGCCGCTGGCGATCAACCGTGCGGAAGAGTATTACCTGCGGGTGGCGGCCAATATCGCCTGGGCCGGAAAAGCGCCGGTGCCTGCCGCCAGTGAAGAGGATATCCGGCTCACCGGGGTTGACCGGCTGATGCCCGCCATTACGCAAACGCTGAAGGCCGAAGAAGCCAGCCGCGTGGCGTTCATCTTCACCCGGGGCGGACGCTTTGCGCCGCATCAGTCAGGCCGGGATGGCGAGAGCATCGGTAATCGCTGGGATAAACCGCTGCAAATCTGGAATGCCGAGGTAGCTAAACACCGCCATGCTATCACCGGCGAACGCTATAGCGGTTGTCCGGCCTGGTATCCGGCGCGCTTGTCCGATGGCAAGGCGGTAGACAGCGTGTTCCCTCCTGACGTCTGGCCGCTGAAGATGATCTCGTTTAAGTCCAATGTGATGAGCAGTTCGACCATCGTGATCCCGCGCCTGCACCACGTTAAGCCGGTCAATCTGGTGGCGATCCATCCGCAGGATGGGCAACGGTTTGGCGTGGCGCACGGCGATCGTGTACGCATCACCACGCCGGGAGGCAGCGCTGAAGCGCAAATCAGCCTGCTGGAAGGCGTGATGCCGGGGGGCATTGCGTTTGAACACGGTTATGGACACAAGGAGATGGGCGCACGCCAGCACACCCTCGACGGCGAACCGCTGGCCGTTGCGCCGCGCAATGGCGCAGGGGTGAACCAGAACGATCTGGGTTTCGCCGACCCGACGCGTGAGGTGCCAAACACCTGGCTGGACTGGGTGTCCGGTTCGGCGGTGCGCCAGGGGTTGCCTGCGAAGATTGAGCGACTTTAAAACATGACGCCGCTGTTATTCAGCGGCGTTTTCTTTGTGTATACCTGCGCCGTTAACTGGCTTTCAGCCCTGCTGACGTCATCAGGAAACGCAGCACCAGACTGACCGCACCGAGCGCCAGAATGCTGGCGCCCCAAATCATCACCAGCCACAGCACCTGGCTGATTTTGCTTTGCCGCTTCGCCATCAGTGATACCCCTCCCCGTGCCGCACTTTGCCGCGGAACACGTAATAGCTCCAGAAGGTGTACGCGAGGATCACCGGAATGATGATCAGCGCGCCCACTAACATAAAGCCCTGGCTGGCGGGCGGCGCGGCCGCTTCCCACAGCGAAATGTCCGGCGGGATAATATTCGGCCAGATGCTGATGCCAAGACCGCTGAAGCCAAGGAACACCAGCGCCAGGGTGAGAATAAATGCCGTGGCATGATGGCCTGGCCGCGAGACACTGCGCCACAGCGCCACGCTGCACAGCAGTACCAACAGCGGAACCGGCAGGAAGAACCAGAGATTCGGCAACGAGAACCAACGCTGGGCGATGTCGGCATGCGCGTACGGCGTCCAGGCGCTGACCACCGCCATAATAATGAGCAGCATAATCAGCAACGGCGGGGTGAGCTGGCGCATCCGGCTAAACAGCGGATCTTCACTTTTCATAATCAGCCAGGTGGCGGCCAGCAATGCATAGGTGACCACCAGGCCGAGCCCGCAGAACAGGTTGAACGGCGTCAGCCAGTCCAGTGCGCCGCCCGCAAAGGTGCGGCCTTCCACCGGGAAGCCGTTGATCACCGCGCCGACGATTATCCCCTGGCAAAAGGTCGCCAGGATGGAGCCGCCGAGAAACGCCACATCCCACCAGGGACGGTGCGATTCAGTGGCTTTAAAGCGGAACTCAAACGCCACGCCACGGAAAATCAGGCCGATCAGCATCAGCATAATCGGGATGGTCAGCGCGTCGGCAATAACCGCGTAAGCCAGCGGGAACGCACCGAACAATCCCGCACCACCCATAACCAGCCAGGTTTCGTTACCGTCCCACACCGGTGCGACGCTGTTGACCATCACATCCCGGTCATGGGGATCGCGGATAAACGGAAACAGCACGCCAATCCCCAGGTCAAAACCATCCATAACGATATACATCAGCGTCGAGAAGACGATGATAACGAACCACACAACGGACAGGTCGATATGCATTATCATTGCTCCTCTTCCAGACGTTCACCCACGGCGGAAATCGGTCGTGCGGGCCGACCATCGGTTTTCGAAGACAGATCGTCTTCCGGCTGAGGGCCGACTTTAATCAGTCGAATCAGATACAGGTAACCGACCCCAAACACCAGGCTGTACACCACGATAAACACCAGCAGGCTGATGGACATTTGCAGATCGCTGTGGGCGGAAACCGCGTCGCGCGTGCGCATGAGTCCGTAAACCACCCACGGCTGCCGCCCCACTTCCGTAGTTACCCACCCCGCCAGCAAGGCGATCAGGCCTGATGGCCCCATCCAGAATGCAAAGCGCAAAAACGGTTTCGACTGGTACAGACGTCCCCGATAACGCAACCACAGACTGGCGACGCCAAGAGCAATCATTAATACGCCCATGCCGACCATAATGCGGAACGACCAGAACACGATGGTGGAGTTAGGCCGATCCTCTTTTGGAAAATCTTTCAGGGCCGGAACCTGCTGATCGAGGCTGTGCGTGAGAATAAGACTGCCGAGGGCAGGAATTTCCAGCCCGTAGCGGGTGCGTTCCTGCTCCATATCCGGCCAGCCCACCAGCAGCAGCGGCGTCGGCTCGCCCGGCGGGTTTTCCCAGTGCCCTTCGATGGCGGCAATCTTCGCCGGCTGGTGCTTGAGGGTGTTCAGGCCGTGCATATCACCAATCACCGCCTGGATGGGTGCCACCAGCAGCGCCATCCACAGCGCCATGGAAAACATTTTGCGTACCGCTGGCGTGTCGTTGCCCTTCAGCAAGTGCCAGGCAGCGGAAGCGCCGACAAACATGGCGCTACTCAGGAAAGCGGCCACCGACATATGCAACAGCCGGTAAGGGAATGAGGGATTGAAGATCACCGCGAACCAGTCAACCGGCACCACTTGCCCGTTAATGATTTCGTGGCCCTGGGGCGTTTGCATCCAGCTGTTGGACGCCAGGATCCAGAAGGTGGACATCAGCGTGCCGAGCGCCACCATACAGGTGGAGAAGAAGTGCAGGCCCGGCCCCACTTTGTTCCAGCCGAACAGCATCACGCCGAGAAAACCGGCTTCCAGAAAGAAGGCGGTCAGCACTTCATAAGTCAGCAACGGGCCGGTGATGCTGCCCGCGAACTGCGAGAAACCACTCCAGTTGGTACCGAACTGATAGGCCATCACCAGACCGGATACCACCCCCATCCCAAAATTCACGGCAAATATTTTAAGCCAGAATTTATACAGTGAACGCCACAGCGGATTGTGCGTCTTTAACCACATCCCTTCCAGCACGGCCAGATAACTGGCAAGACCAATGGTGATCGCCGGAAAAAGAATATGAAAGGATACGGTAAAGGCGAACTGGATCCTGGCAAGAATAAATGCGTCTAACCCTAACATGGCTGCCTCATAATCGACGGACCGGTATTAAACGGACCGGTGAGATGTTATTTAACGCCTTGAGTATAGACAGAGAATGTTAAAATGGCGGCGGGGATTTCATAGCGGGTAAAAAATAACGCACCGGCAGTCAAAAATAATCTTTTTTTATACAGGCCTTATCGCGCCTGGCCTGTACGCGCAGGGGAAGAT
>OKCK01000025.1_pt1 | contig 88570 bp, 79 predicted proteins | sample 1614961 | NCBI WGS metagenome assembly OKCK01 (sample SAMN04436984, study PRJEB24849) | human gut metagenome | biome: human gut; feature: NICU; material: stool | host: Homo sapiens | place: USA: Saint Louis, MO | collected 2010-07-31
TAGTGTGGGGTCTCCCCATGCGAGAGTAGGGAACTGCCAGGCATCAAACAAGCAGAAAAGCCTCATGCGAAAGCATGAGGCTTTTTTGTTTTCCTTTTATTCCTGAGTACGCTTCCTGCAGCAACGGATTTTACGTCCTCTCTTGCCGCAAAAGCACCGGAAACCCGGCCATAACAGCCCTGTCTCAAATAAAAAGCCCTGCGGGTAGGCGCAGGGCTCAGCAATTTATTGTGGAAAGAAAGAGACTGGTTCCTGGTATCTTTCTGATGACTAATGAATAACTTGCGATAAGAACGCACGAGTGCGTTCTGACCGGGGATTGGCAAAAAACTCCTGCGGCGGCGCCTGCTCAACAATCTCTCCGCGATCCATAAAGATCACGCGATCGGCCACCGTTCTGGCGAAACCCATTTCATGGGTTACGCAAAGCATCGTCATTCCGGACTGGGCCAGACCAATCATCGTATCCAGTACTTCTTTGACCATCTCGGGATCCAGTGCGGAGGTCGGCTCATCAAATAACATAATTTTAGGCTTCATGCATAATGAGCGGGCAATAGCGACACGCTGCTGCTGTCCACCGGAAATCTGGCCAGGAAATTTATGCGCATGTTCAGCAATACGTACGCGTTCCAGATAATGCATCGCCAGCGCTTCCGCTTCTTTCCTGGGCATTTTACGAACCCAAATCGGGGCAAGCGTGCAATTTTGCAGGACAGTGAGATGCGGGAATAAGTTGAAGTGCTGAAACACCATCCCGACTTCAGTACGAACGCGCTCAATATTACGCAGATCGTCATTCAGTTCGATACCATCAACGACAATACGGCCCTGTTGATGTTCTTCAAGGTGATTGATACAACGAATAGTCGTGGATTTACCCGAGCCGGACGGCCCGCAAAGCACGATACGTTCGCCTTGTTTCACCTTGAGATTAATATCCTTCAGGACATGAAATTGCCCGTACCATTTATTCACGTTTTCGAGGGTGATCATCGCGTCGGCAGGTTGCATCGTTATATTGCTCATGAGATTCCTTAGTGCGGCGTACGCCCGGTGTTAAAGCGCTGTTCAAGGTGCTGGCTGTAGCGCGACATGCTGAAACAAAAAATCCAGTAAATCAGTGCGGCAAACACATATCCTTCTGTCGACATTCCTAACCAGGCCGGATCGACAGTCGCTTGCTGCACACTGCTAAAGAGATCGAAAAGACCGATAATGATCACCAGACTGGTGTCTTTAAACAGCGCGATGATGGTATTCACCAGACCGGGGATCACCATTTTCAACGCCTGCGGAAGGATAACCAGCCCCTGGGTTTTCCAGTATCCCAACGCCAGGGATTCTGCGGCTTCATACTGCCCCTTAGGAAGCGCCTGCAAACCACCCCGCACCACCTCAGCGACATAGGCTGACTGGAAAAGGATGACGCCCACCAGAGCCCTGATGAGTTTATCGATACTGGTTCCTTCTGCCATGAAGAGCGGCAACATGACTGAAGACATAAACAGTACGGTAATTAAGGGCACGCCGCGCCAGAATTCAATAAACACCACTGACAGAATACGCACGATGGGCATTGTAGAACGTCGGCCTAATGCCAACAAAATACCCAGTGGTAAAGCGCCTGCAATGCCGACGGCAGCGATAATAAGCGTGAGCGTAAGCCCTCCCCACTGGCGCGTTTCGACCCGCTCCAGACCGAAAAAGCCACCGTACAGAAGCATCCAGACAACAACCGGATACACCACTGCCCAGGCGGCGATGTATTTACCGCGTTGGGGTAAAGCTTTCCAGAACATGGGGGCAATCGACAGTAGCGTCAGCACGCACGCCAGGTTGATACGCCACCGCTGATCGTGCGGATACAGCCCATACATAAACTGACCGAACCGGGCGTGTATAAACACCCAGCATGCGCCTTCCTTAGTGCAATCGGCGCGTGTTTCGCCGATCCAGTTAGCCTGAAACAGTGCCCAGTTAAGCAAGGGAGGGATAAGTTCCCACATCATCCACAGGCAAAAAATCGTGAGCAGGCTGTTGAACCAGCTGGAAAAAAGATTTTTACGAACCCACACCAACATGCGTCCAGAGCCTGAAGAGGCAAGGCGCGGCGTCGGGCTCATGAGGACTTTGCTCATTATTGCTCCTTAGCGCTCAACCAGTGCGATATGCCGGTTATAAAGGTTCATCAGCAGGGAAATCGACAGACTGATAATCAGGTAAACGGACATAGTAATCGCGATGGTTTCAATTGCCTGGCCGGTTTGGTTCAGTACGGTGCCGGCAAACAGCGAAACCATATCCGGATAGCCAATGGCCGCTGCGAGTGATGAGTTTTTAACAATATTCAGATACTGACTTGTCAGTGGCGGGATGATTACGCGCATGGCCTGAGGAATAATGACCTGACGCAGCGTCACCGGATTAGGCAGGCCTAAAGAGCGCGCCGCCTCATGTTGACCATAGGGGACCGACTGAATACCTGCGCGAATGATCTCAGCAATAAATGCAGAGGTGTACACCGAAAGCGCAAGGGTCAGTGCAGCCAGCTCAGGGATCAACGCCATCCCACCCCGAAAGTTAAAGCCGCGCAATTCAGGTACATCCCAGTGCAATGCCGCGCCAAACATGACGTGCGCTGCCAGAGGCAACCCAATCAACAGCATCAACGCAACGGGCCAGGTACGTCGTAACTGCCCGGTTTTCATCTGATGATTTTTATTGAAACGAAACACGCCCGCAGAGACGACCAGTGCGATGATCACGGCAAGCAGGAATGGCAACGCGCCTTCGCCCAGGGCCGGGGAAGGGATATACAGCCCCCGATTGCTGAGAAAGGCCAAATCAAATGCACTCACCGCTTGTCGTGGACCAGGTAAATTACGTAACACTGCAAAGTACCAAAAAAATATTTGCAGTAACGGTGGGATATTACGGAATGTCTCGATGTAAACGGTGGAGAGTTTGCGCAGCAACCAGTTATCAGAAAGCCGGGCCAGTCCTAAAAAAAATCCCAACAACGAGGCAAAGACAATACACAGCGCGGACACCAGCAGGGTATTTAAAAGACCGACCAGAAACACCCGTCCATACGTATCGCCTTGCTGATAATCGATCAAATGCTGAACGATGCCGAAACCGGCGCCACGATCGAGGAAGGCAAAGCCTGACGTAATGCCACGGCTGCTAAGGTTGGTAATGGTGTTATGGATCAGATAAACGGCAATGCCAATAACGGCTGCGACCGCCAGTATTTGAAACAGCCAGGCACGAACCGCAGGATTGGAAAAGGAGAGCTCTCCTTTTACGTTTGGGCGGCGATGGGGCATATGTGAACCTCAGTAACATAACTCTGGTGTGGGCGCTGCAAAGCGCAGCGCCCCGTTACAACAACGCGCGTGATTAACGAACCGGCGGAGCGTACTGAATACCGCCGTTGTTCCAGAGATTGTTCTGTCCACGTTTGATTTTCAGCGGGCTTTCGGAACCCACGTTACGCTCAAAGATTTCAGCGTAGTTACCGACCTGCTTAACAATGTTATAAGCCCATTTATTATCAAGCTTCAGGTCTTTGCCGTAGTCGCCTTCTTTACCTAACAGATGGCCCATGTCCGGCGTGGCAGGGTTAGCCGCTTTCTCATCGACGTTTTTAGACGTTATGCCCATTTCTTCGGCATTCAGCATGGCAAACAGTGTCCAGCGAACCACGGAGAACCATTCGTCGTCGCCACGGCGAACCACCGGGCCCAGCGGCTCTTTAGAAATAACTTCAGGCAGTACGATAAACTCATCCGGGTTGCTGAGTTTGATGCGTAAGGCATATAGCTGAGACTGGTCAGAGGCGAGGGTGTCGCAGCGGCCTGATTCCAGCGCTTTCGCGGATTCATCAGAGCGGTCAAACGTTACCGGCGTGTATTTCATATTATTGGCTTTAAAATAGTCCGCCACGTTCAGTTCGGTATCTGTGCCCGCCTGGATGCACACCGTTGCGCCATCTAATTCCTTCGCGCTTTTCAGGCCCGCTTTATTGTGAGTCAGGAAGCCGATACCGTCATAATATGTCACGCCCGTAAAGACCATACCCATTCCCGTATCGCGGGAAGAGGTCCAGGTAGTATTACGGGATAACAAATCGACTTCACCAGACTGCAGCGCAGTGAAACGCTCTTTAGCCGTCAGCGGGGTATATTTTACTTTGGTCGCATCGCCGAATACCGCAGCAGCGACGCCACGACATACATCCACATCAATACCGGTGAATTTTCCGTCCGCATCAGCATAAGAAAAACCCGGTAAACCATCGCTAATACCACATTGAACGAAGCCTTTCTTTTTCACTGCATCAAATGTAGCGCCCGCATGTGCCTGATTTGCAACAGCCATCAGTGCGCCCGCCGCGGCAAGCGTGGCAATAATCATCTTCTTCATAGTGCATCCTGTGTGGCGAAATTATCGTTATATTGGCGGCCTCTGGGCTCGCGAATTACCTGTCTGTGGCAACAGCCATAAACACTAAAGCAAAGGAAGTGCCAGTTTTTGCATCGGAGGGATAACGCGTTAATTTCGACGCAATAAGCGAAGTGTAGACAGGAAAGTAATATTGCATTGCTCACTGATGGTGCGAATTTACAACATACGCCACATTTTGGAGCAAAATAATTTAACAATACCCCGGATTAATCAGTAATTAATGACGCACGTTAATATTGTCAGCGCAAGCAGTGCATGAAGATGTGACAGTAATCACGCGAGATAAATGACTGGGATGTAAATAATGCAGGGAATGGGATTTAGCGCAGGAATTTTATTTAATTTCTAATGCGGGCAGATAAATCAAAGAGAGATAACGAACGTTTCTGCACCAATTAAATGCAAACGGCGCGATTATCGCGCCGTCAAAGCAGAAAGGGTTACTTACTCAGAGCGATAATGCCCATCGTTAAACCAGCCACGGCCGCCGCGCCGCCAGCAATTGCGCCTGCTGTTTCCCAGTTATCCTGCGTGGTACCTTTCATGCAGGTATTGGTATGCACCAGACGACCTTGATCGTCATATACCGGTACGCAAGGGGAGTCATGGGCGCACCCTGCCAACACCGCACAAAGTGATGCAACGGCGATTAACTTTTTCATGGTATTACCTCAATAGAATATTCGTCCAGTAAAAGGCGCCAACCGTAATATTATTCATTACCTGTCAGCTCTGGATTCGATTGAAGTATTTTATCACTGGCTAATACCAGAAGGGAGCTCGGTTTATTTTCAATTCATGTGGATTGTAAAAGTAATGGAGAACAGCAATATACCGGCAGGGATTAAAGAGAGCGTGAGAGAATTATCTTATTAATAAGGTTAAGTTTTTTATATTAAGACTCCGGATGGCTTAATGCGCCATCCGGAGTCTGCGTTTAATTTTTACTAAAACGCCGACGAATAACCACAAAGAAAACAGGAACAAAGAATATTGCCAGTAGTGTTGCTGCCAGCATTCCTCCCATCACCCCTGTGCCTACTGCATTTTGCGAGCCGCTACCCGCACCCTTGCTGATAACTAACGGCATTACGCCAAGTATAAAAGCCAGAGAAGTCATCAGGATCGGGCGCAGACGCATGCGCACCGACTCAAGCGTCGCTTCGATGAGATTTTTGCCTTCTTTATCCATCAAATCCTTGGCAAATTCGACGATGAGAATTGCGTTTTTCGCCGATAACCCGATAGTCGTGAGTAAACCGACCTGGAAATAAACGTCATTATTTAATCCTTTCAACGTCGCAGCGAGCAGCGCCCCCACGACGCCTAATGGCACAACCAACATGACGGAGAAAGGAATTGACCAGCTCTCATAAAGCGCGGCGAGGCACAGAAATACCACGATCAGCGAGATGGCATAAAGCGCTGGCGCCTGGTTTCCAGACAGCCTTTCCTGATACGACATACCTGTCCAGTCAAAGCCAAACCCGCCGGGCAACTGGGCCGCTAACGACTCCATAACGGCCATCGCTTCACCGGTACTTTTCCCTGGTACCGCCTCGCCCTGGATTTCCATTGATGGCAATCCGTTGTAGCGCTCAAGCCGGGGCGAACCTTTTATCCAGCGCGTGGAGGAGAATGCGGAGAAAGGCACCATTTCGCCGTTTTTACTGCGAACATAAAGCGTTTTAATATCAGCAGGTAACATTCGGAATCTGGCATCTGACTGTAGATACACCTTCTTGACGCGCCCCTCATCAATAAAATCGTTGACGTAGTTACCGCCCAGGGCGGTAGACAAGGTTTGATTGATATCGGAAAGCGCCACACCCAGCGCCTGAGCTTTATCCTGATCGATATCGATTTTGAACTGTGAGGTGTCTTCCAGTCCGTTAGGCCGGACGCGCACCAGCACATCCGGACGCTTCGCCGCTTCTGCCAGCAACTGGTTACGCGCCCGGGTGAGCGCATCATGGCCCTGGTTCGCCTGATCGATAAGTTCAAAGTCGAAGCCGGTAGCCGTGCCCAGTTCGATAATAGCCGGAAGGTTAAAAGGAAAAACCAGCGCATCGCTGATATGGCTGAAGGCCGTTGTTGCACGGGCAATCACTGATTGGGCTTTGTTTTCCTCGCCGGGACGTTCATCCCAGGGCTTCAGACTGATAAACGCGACGCCGGCGTTTTGCCCCTGACCGCTAAAGCTAAAGCCATTGACCGTAAAGACAGACTCAACGTTTTTTGCTTCGTTATGAAGGTAATAATCGGTCACTTCATCCAGAACCTGCTGGGTGCGTTGTTGAGTTGCGCCAGCGGGAAGTTGCACCAGCGTCATAAAGACGCCCTGATCCTCATCAGGAAGAAAGGATGTCGGGAGCTTAATGAACAACGCAACCATTCCGACAACAATGAGGACATACACCACGAGATAGCGTGTTGTGCTGTGAACTATCCGGCTTACGCTATCGCTGTAATGGTCGACACTCTTATCAAAGAGCTGGTTGAATCTGGTAAACAGACCGGTTTTCTTGCCAGGTTTTCCGGGCTCTGGCGCTTTAAGTAACGTCGCGCAAAGCGCGGGCGTTAAAATTAACGCCACCAGCACCGATAAGGCCATTGCAGAAACAATGGTTATCGAAAACTGTCGGTAAATTGCGCCAGTGGATCCACCGAAAAAGGCCATGGGGATAAAGACGGCGGAAAGAACCATCGCAATACCCACTAATGCGCCCTGTATTTGCCCCATGGATTTGCTGGTGGCTTCTTTTGGCGGAAGATGATCCTCTTCCATGACGCGTTCAACGTTCTCCACTACCACGATGGCATCATCAACCAGCAAACCTATCGCCAGCACCATCCCGAACATCGTGAGCGTGTTGATTGAATACCCAAACATGGATAACAGCGCGAAGGTGCCGAGTAGCACAACCGGAACCGCAATAGTCGGGATGAGCGTTGCGCGGATGTTCTGTAAAAACAGATACATGACCAGGAAGACCAGCACGATGGCTTCAAACAGCGTCTTAACGACCTCTTTAATCGAGATCTGCACAAACGGCGTCGTATCATAGGGATAGGTGACTTTTAAGCCTTTCGGGAAGAACGGCTGCATCTTCGCTAACTGCTCTTTAATCGCTTTTGCCGTGTCCAGCGCGTTTGCGCCCGTCGCCAGTTTGATCCCCAGTCCTGCCGCCGGTTTCCCGTTAATTCTTGAGACGGTATTGTAGTTCTCTCCACCCAGTTCCACTCGCGCAACGTCTTTGAGGCGGATAAGCGAGCCATCCTGTTTAACGCGTAGCGTAATGTTTTCAAATTCCTTTACGCTTTTAAGACGCGTTTGGGCAATGATAGATGCGTTAAGCTGTTGGCCCGGTAGTGCTGGCGTGCCGCCTAATTGACCCGCTGCGATCTGGGCATTCTGGATCTTTAACTGGTTAACAACATCAACCGGCGTGAGTTGATAATTATTCAACGCATTATTATCCAGCCATATGCGCATCGCGAATTGCGCGCCGAACAGCTGCACATCACCTACGCCTGGCGTACGGCTGATCGGATCTTTCACCGTTGAAGCAACGTAATCGCCCAGTTGTTCCTGGTTCATGCTGCCGTCAGAAGAGATAAAACCTGCGACCAGCAAATAACTGCTGCTTGATTTTTCAACGCCGATACCTTGCTGCTGCACTTCCTGAGGGAGCAACGGCATCGCCAGTTGAAGCTTATTTTGCACCTGAACCTGGGCGATATCAGGGTCGGTACCGGATTCAAACGTCAGCGTAATCGTGACGCTGCCAGACGAATCACTGGTGGACGACATATACATCAGGTTATCAATACCGTTCATGTTCTGTTCGATAACTTGCGTCACTGAATCCTGAACGGTTTGCGCGTCTGCACCGGGGTAGGTAGCCGACACGGCAATGGCTGGCGGCGCGATGGTAGGATATTGGGCCACGGGCAACTGAATGATGGCCAGCCCGCCGGCAATCATCAACAGGATAGCCAGTACCCATGCGAAAATAGGACGCTGAATAAAGAAATTAGCCATGTTCGCGTGCGCCTTGCTGAGGTTTTGCCGCCGCGTCATGGGTCATCGGTGTCACCGTGGCGCCTGCTTTAATGTGTTGTATGCCGCTCACGATAACTTTATCGCCAGGGTTAAGGCCGTTACTGACCAGCCACCGATCGCCGACTGCCTCAGAAGCCTGAATCGTACGTGTCTCCACCTTATTCTGCGCATTGACCACCATCACCAGCGCATCGCCGCGCGGTGTTCGCGTAACGCTCTGCTGCGGAATCAAAATGGCATCAGGACGAACACCCTGGTCGACGCGCGCACGCACAAACATGCCAGGTAAAAGCTGATGATCGGGATTCGGGAAGAGGGCTCTTAATGTCACGGAGCCTGTACTCTCATCTACCGTGACATCGGTAAACTCAAGCTTGCCGACTTGCGGGTAGATATCGCCGTTATCCATGACAATTTTTACGCTGCTGGCGCTGTCTTTCGTCAGGCTTCCTTTTTCAATGGCTTGCTTGAGTTGCAAAAAATCATTGCTTGATTGCGTTAAGTCCACATAAATCGGGTCAAGCTGCTGAATCGTCGCGAGCGCGTCGGCCTGGCCATTGGTCACCAGCGCGCCTTCTGTAACGCTGGATTTGCCAATTCTTCCGGTTATGGGTGACGTGACCCTGGTGTAGGCCAAATTAATCCGCGCGGTTTCGACCGCTGCCTGAGCGCTTAGCAGATCGGCATCGGCTTGTTTGGCAGTAGCGACCGCCTGGTCGTACTCCTGTTTACTGACATACTGGGTGCCTACCAACGGTTGGTAGCGTTTTACTGTTAAATGGGCAATCTCCGCTGCCGCCTTCGCTCTGGCGACATTGCCTTTGGCGCTATCGTAAGCCGCCTGATAGGTGGCGGGGTCGATTTGATAAAGTGAAGCGCCAGCCTGCACATCGCTGCCTTCTGTAAAATTACGTTTAAGGATGATCCCATCAACCTGAGGGCGTACTTCGGCAATGCGGAAAGCGGAGGTCCGGCCGGGTAATTCCGTGGTGACTGCGAAAGGGGCAGTTTTCACGATATGGACAATAACGGAAGGGGGTTGTGCGCCGGTTGCTGCTTTATTTTTATCGTCACAACCACTGATAAACATTCCCGATATCAGTAGAAAGAGGAATAAACATTTAGCCGAATTATGTTTTTGCATCACTATTCCTTTTATAAACCGATGGCAGAGTATCACCCTTAAAGCTGGCATCAGCGTTATTCAAACAAACGTAATGGGCGATCCTACAAACAATTTTTTGGCAATGTAAGTCACAGTCCATTCATCACTGTTTTTTTAAGCACGAAAACACAAAATTAGGAATAATATATGTCGATATATTTCCTGTGCGCGCAATACATTCATAACCTAAATAATATTAAGTATTTTATGAGTGCTGTGATTGTATTTTTATTTTCTTAAAATTGTTTGCAAATGTCGCTGTGTGACAATTAAAAATGACAGGCGCTTGCGTTTAAAAATACTATTTTCCTCTTTCGACAGGCTATCCGGCGTGAGGGTATTAAGGTGCGCAAGACCAAACTGGACTCAATGAGAACCCGTCAGCTTTTGATTGATACCGCCATCCAGGAGTTCGCCCGGCGCGGCGTCTCCAGCACCACGCTTACTGACATCGCTGACGCGGCGCACGTTACGCGTGGCGCAATCTACTGGCACTTCTCAAGCAAGGCTGAATTATTTAATGAAATCTGGAAACAGCAGGTAGAGTTAAAAGAGGAAATCGCTGTCAACAATATGACAGAAGACGACAGCGATCCACTTACAGCATTAAGGCAAAAACTTATTACCCTGTTAAAGACCGTGGCAACCGATCCTAAATATCGCGCATTGATGGAGATTTTGTATCACAAGTGCGAATTTACTGAGGATATGATCACGGAGTGTGAAATAAAAGATATAACCTGTTTTGATCGCCAGAGCATGGCGGCGGCGCTTCAGCGTTGTATTGATAGCGGCCAGATCAGCGCAACGTTAAATATTAATGTCGCCATTATATTATTGCAAAGTTGCCTTAACGGAATTATTAGCGACTGGTTAAGCCAACCTGATTCATTTAATCTTTTTTCGCTGGTGGATATTTTAGTCGACAATATGTTGAAAATGATATTGGCCGAACCGCAGCAAAAGCAGACTGAACAATCCCGACGCCATCGCTCTGTTAATCAGGCGTATATTTGATTGCGCCACCTGCGGCGCTTCCCAGTGAGTAAGGTTAACGCGTCAAACCGCCCTAAGCCCAGGCATCAGGCACGCAAGGGGAGGGCAACCCTACGCAGCCAATAAAAAAGGCGCTTCCACATGCCGGTTAGCGCCTTTTTAAACAAGCATTTTGCTAATCGAAATTAGTTCATGCCGTATTTTTTGAGTTTCTTACGCAGAGTACCGCGGTTGATACCCATCATCAGCGCAGCGCGGGTTTGGTTACCGCGGGTGTACTGCATCACCATGTCCAACAGGGGCTGTTCAACTTCAGCCAGTACCAGCTCATACAGATCATTGACATCCTGACCATTCAATTGAGCAAAATAGTTCTTCAGTGCCTGTTTAACCGAGTCACGCAGGGGTTTTTGAGTTACCTGGTCCTGAGAGTTAACGGTAGAAACGGTCAGTACGTCAGAATTTACGCGTTGTTCGAACATAGTTCTGTTAGCTCTTTATTTCTGTTTTACACTCAATGCTTCAGTTGCCTCTTCGCTGGCTGTCGTCGTTCATCCCCATCGTCTACGTAGGTAAACTCCCGGGCTTCACTCAGTTACCGCTTCGATGCTTCATGAATGATTTTGTGTATACGCAAAATTTTCGAAGTATGCCTCCAACGCCTCCAGCTGCTCGCTGGCATCCTCTATGGCGTTGAATGTGCGCCGAAACTGGTCATCTGGAGCATGTTCCTGTAAGTACCAGGAAACGTGTTTACGCGCAATTCGGTACCCTTTCGCCTCGCCATAGAAGCTATGCAGTTCGCGAATATGCGCACAAAGCAAGCGCTTAACCTCTGCCAGCGGCAGGGGGGAAAGCAACTCCCCAGTGTCCAGATAATGCTGGATTTCCCGGAAGATCCAGGGTCTTCCCTGAGCCGCGCGTCCTATCATCAGAGCATCAGCTCCCGTATAGTCGAGCACAGCCCTGGCTTTAAGCGGGTCGGTAATGTCACCATTCGCGATAACCGGAATGGAAACTTTCTGCTTAACTGCCCGAATACTGCGGTATTCCGCGTTTCCCTGAAATAAACATGCCCGGGTTCGGCCATGAATCGTCAGCGCTTGAATCCCACAATCTTCAGCCAGTTGGGCAATCTCTACACAGTTGCGGTGTTCCGGATCCCAGCCGGTACGAATTTTCAGCGTCACTGGCACATCCACTGCGTTAACAACCGCGGTCAGGATAGACTTCACCTGCTCCGGATATTGCAACAGGGCTGAGCCCGCCAGCTTACGATTCACCTTTTTAGCCGGGCACCCCATATTGATATCAATAATCTGGGCGCCATTTTCCACGTTGATACGCGCGGCCTGGGCCATCTCATCAGGCACGCTGCCGGCAATCTGCACGGTGCGAATACCTGGCTCATCGACATGAACCATCCGTAACCGTGATTTATCGCTTTCCCAGACTTGTGGGTTCGACGACATCATCTCGGAAACAGTCAATCCAGCCCCCATCTCATAACACAGCGTCCTGAATGGCCGGTCAGTAATACCTGCCATGGGTGCTGCAATCAGGCGATTTCTGAGTTGGTGGTGTCCGATGCGCATGAGTTAAGAAATGACCATACTGTGCCTGCAAGGCGGCGTATATTACGCATTTTTGACGCGAGATGAAAGGCCAAACTTTGAACAATCAGAGGGTGTAGATCAAGGAATCGCCAGAGCAATGACCCACAAAAACCATTTGGTTATATATTTCAGCGAGTTATGCAAATAAGATTATTTTGTGTTCAACAACAATTTCTTATGACTTATGAGGTGAGCACCGAAAGGTGGCTGGAAAGGCAGCGAATTTTTGGATGAAATTTCAACAATGAGAACGGTTTTTGAGAAACCGCTCTCATTTTTTAGCAGTAAGAAATGACAAACGAAACTAATTATTCAACCACCACACGACCGTGAAGCGGCTGGGTCGGACGGTTGTTGTCATGGTGCATAAGCGCTTTAAAGGTCTTTAACTGCGCGTCTGAGAGGGTTAACGGATGCTTCATGACCAGCCATATCACGCCTTCAGAGCACGGCGGCGTCGTCAACGACCCGCTAAAACGCCAGTACGTTCTGTCGGTCGGCAGAAGCGCATTCATATCGATCTGCGCGTCCAGTGCGACGCTTTTATCAGTATTTTGTGGGATCTTTTGCCACAGCGTCGCCAGCGCCGGGTTTTCTGCGCCAACCTCAAACATCACCGCAACAACGACCACATCGCCATTCGATTCTTTGTGAACCAGGTGCATCTCCATCGCGGCATGTTTACCGTTGATGGTGTTCTCACTTGGCGCATGGAAATGGAACTGTTGAAGCTCGGCCTTAACGCCATCAATCGTCAGCGTATTTTGCGCTTTCTGGTCAAAGCTTGCCTGGAGGGTATGACCGTTGTTGAGCAGCGAGACTGGCCCCTGAGTATAGTGAACGTTCAAAGGCGCAAGGTGGGCCTCCAGGGGATGGGAAATATCCACAGGGGACTGGTTTTTCCCTGCCTGGCACTCTTTAAATTCGTTACTGAGCTCACCCCAGTGCTCAGGAGAGGAATGGCCTTCGTAGCTCCAGTGGGAAGCCATAGCCAGCGCGGGGATCATGCCCGCAGCAATCAGAAGGGATTTCGCTAAACGCATTTTCATATTTTCGTCCGGTAGATCTTATAAACCTAATGGCCCGCCCCTGTATCACAGGGGCGGGCCATTATAGTTAGTGCGGACAAACCCGAAGGGCGTTTAACGGGGGAATGTCTTTAAATGAGAATATGGCTCGAGCCGGGTTCTTAGGGTTAGTTTTTAACGCCCGTGATGCGGCACCACTCTTCTTTTTCCACCACCGGGTCCAGGCTAAATAACTCCTGATAGGCTTCACACACGCTTTCTGCCTGGCTTGCAAGCACGCCAGACAACCCTAACAGCCCGCCCTGAACGGGCAATACGCTAATCAGCGGCGCCAACTCACGTAGCGGGCCAGCAAGGATGTTCGCCACGACCACATCTGCCTGCATTTGTTCAGGCTGCTGTTGCGGCAGATACAGCTCCAGGCGCTCGGAAACGCCGTTGCGCTGCGCATTGTCGCGGCTGGCCTGAATAGCCTGGGGATCGATATCAATACCGATAGCTTTGGCGGCACCCAGTTTGAGGGCGGCAATGGCGAGGATCCCTGAGCCACAGCCAAAATCGATCACCGTTTTGCCCGTGAGATCCAAACCATCCAGCCATTGCAGGCACAGCGACGTGGTGGGATGCGTGCCGGTTCCGAAAGCCAGGCCCGGGTCGAGCATAACGTTTACTGCATTTTCATCCGGTACGTCGCGCCAGCTTGGGCAGATCCACAGGCGTTCGCCGAAACGCATGGGATGGAAGTTATCCATCCATTCGCGTTCCCAGTCTTTGTCTTCCAGTTGCTCGATTTTATGGCGAAAACCCGCGCCTAACAGGGGAGAAGCCTCAAGGATCGCCACAACTTCATTCATGTCGCTTTCCGCATCGTACAGGCCAATCACGTCCGTATCGCCCCATAAACGGGTTTCACCCGGCAGCGGCTCAAATACCGGCGTATCGTGGGTATCCTGGAAGGTGACGGATACCGCACCGCTTTCCATCAGCGCGTCACCGAGCTCCTCCGCATGAGTACCGGTAGTATTAATTTTCAGTTGAATCCATGGCATAGCGTCACTCTTTATTTATCAGCGGATGAAACAACGGCGGCTTCTGCAACCGGGTGGCCAAACAGGTTACCCAGCAGGAAAGCCAGCAGACTTATTAACAATGAAGGAACAATAGGATGAAAGCCTAAAAAGTGAACGTTGAGCGTAGCCAGAACGGCGTACAGCACACCGCCACTAATCATCGCGCTCAGGGCGCCCGCAGCGTTCGCTTTGTCCCAGTAAAGGCCCAGCACCAGCGGCCATAAGAAAACCGCTTCCAGCCCGCCAAACGCCAGCAAATTAAGCCAGATAATCATTTCGGGCGGACGCCAGGCCGCCAGCAGCAGCAGCACGCTGAGTATCAGCGTAATGGCGGAAGAGAGGCGTTTCAGCCCTTTTTCATTATGGATCTGATCGGGGCGAAGGTTGAGCCAGAGATCTTTGACGATCGTGGCGGAAGACTGTAACAACTGCGCATTAATGGTGGACATGATTGCCGCCATCGGTGCGGCCAGGAAGATACCGGCAGCCACCGGAGGCAGCACCGTAACCATTAGCGTTGGGATCACCAAATCCGGCACTTTTAAATCCGGCAGCACTGCACGGCCCAGTGCGCCCGCAAGATGCATACCGAGCATCAGGATTGCCACCACAATGGTGCCGATGATCATGCCACGATGAACGGCTTTGCTGTCTTTGTAGGAAATACAGCGCACCGCAGTATGCGGCAAGCCTATGACCCCGAAGCACACCAGCACCCAGAAAGAGGTCATGAAAGCGGGGGAAAGAATATCGCCGGCGCCTTGCGGCGTGACCAGTTTCGGATCGATATGCTGAAGTTTCTCTACCGCGCCCGTTAACCCGCCAGCAGCATGCACAACGCCTATCAGCAGCAGAATGGTGCCAATGAGCATCACCAGACCCTGCATCGTGTCGTTCAACACGCTGGCCCGGAAACCGCCGAACGCGGTGTAGAGTGCGATGCTGACACCAAAAATCACCAGCCCGGTTTCGTAGGGAATACCTGCCGCCGTCTCCAGCAAGCGTGCGCCGCCGATAAACTGCACCGTCATGGCGCCGACAAATGCCACCAGCAGGCTCAGGCTCGCCAGCCAGACCAGAAGACGGCTCTGATACCGTGCAAAGAGCATATCGTTCAGCGTGACGGCATTGTAACGGCGCGCCAGTATTGCGAATTTTTTACCCAGAATGCCCAGTGACAGCCAAATCGCTGGCAGCTGGATCATCGCCAACAGGACCCAGCCCAGGCCGTATTTGTAAGCGGCACCCGGGCCGCCGATAAACGAACTGGCGCTGATATAGGTGGCGGTCAGCGTCATTGCCAGGACGACACCGCCCATCGAACGGCTGCCGAGGAAATATTCATTCAAAAAGCTGCCGGTGTTACGGCGTCGGATGGCATAAATCGACAGCCCCATCACTACCAACAGATAGGCTACCAGAGGCAGGATCACTTCAAGCTGCATCATCGTCCTCCAGGGGAATATCGCGATAAACGACTTTTACCATTAGCCAGCAGAGTCCGATAAAAATCAGCGGTACCAGCAGACAAGCCATCTCAAACCAGTGCGGCAGGCCTGTGAACCCCAGCGTGGAATCAGGTAAGTAAGCAGCCACTAACCATGCAGCGAGATAGAGAAGGGTTAGCCACAAAGCCCAGCTGGCTTCTTTGTGGGCCTGAACAAAACGTTTGTCCATTATCATCCCGGGTTAATCGTAAAAGCCGGGATTGTAACCTATGGGACGTAGACGGGCATAAAAAAAGGCCGGAAGACCGGCCTCTTTTTTCACTCTGCGGGATTACTTCTCGGTCAGGCCGAGTTTCTTCTCCAGATAGTGGATGTTGGTACCACCTTGCTGGAAGTGCTCATCATTCATAATGCGCGTTTGCAGATCAACGTTGGTTTTGATGCCATCGATGATCAGTTCCTGCAGGGCGTTTTTCATGCGGGCAATGGCAACATCACGGGTTTCGCCGTAGCAGATCAGTTTGCCGATCATTGAGTCATAGTATGGCGGTACGGTGTAACCGGCATAGATATGAGATTCCCAACGGACGCCAAAACCGCCTGGTGCATGGAAACGGGTGATTTTGCCCGGGCTCGGCAGGAAGGTGTTCGGGTCTTCGGCGTTGATACGGCATTCCACCGCATGGCCTTTGACCTGCACTTCTTCTTGCTTGATTGACAGCGGTTGACCGGCAGCGATGCGCAGCTGCTCTTTAATCAGGTCAACGCCGGTAATCATTTCGGTTACCGGGTGTTCAACCTGAATACGGGTGTTCATCTCAATGAAGTAGAACTCGCCGTTTTCAAACAGGAACTCAAATGTACCTGCTCCGCGGTAGCCGATATCCACACAGGCTTTGGCGCAACGCTCGCCGATGAAGCGGCGAAGTTCCGGGGTGATGCCCGGCGCTGGCGCTTCTTCAACAACTTTCTGGTGACGACGCTGCATGGAGCAGTCACGTTCAGCCAGATAGATGGCGTTGCCCTGGCCGTCCGCCAACACCTGAATTTCGATGTGACGCGGGTTTTCCAGGTATTTCTCCATGTAAACCATATCGTTACTGAAGGCGGCTTTAGCTTCCGCTTTCGTCATGGAGATAGATTGCGCCAGTTCAGCATCGCCGCGCACTACGCGCATACCACGACCGCCGCCGCCGCCAGACGCTTTGATGATAACCGGATAGCCGATGCGTTTCGCATGGGCACGGTTAGCATCCATATCGTCGGTCAACGGGCCGTCAGAGCCGGGTACGGTCGGAACGCCCGCTTTTTTCATTGCGGTGATCGCTGACACCTTGTCGCCCATCAGGCGAATGGTCTCAGCTTTCGGGCCGATGAAGATAAAGCCTGAACGCTCAACCTGCTCGGCGAAGTTAGCGTTCTCGGACAGGAAGCCATAGCCCGGGTGAATCGCCACTGCGCCAGTAATTTCAGCTGCGGAGATGATCGCCGGGATATTCAGATAGCTTTTTACGGACGGAGCCGGGCCAATACAAACCGTCTCATCCGCCAGCAATACGTGTTTTAAGTCGCGGTCCGCGCTGGAATGCACAGCCACCGTCTTGATGCCCAGTTCTTTACAGGCACGAAGGATGCGCAATGCGATTTCGCCGCGGTTAGCGATAACAATTTTATCCAGCATGTTCGCCTCGTTACTCGATGACGACCAGCGGCTCGTCAAATTCTACCGGTTGACCGTTTTCTACCAGGATAGCTTTCACTACACCGGATTTGTCGGCTTCAATCTGGTTCATCATTTTCATTGCTTCAACGATGCACAGGGTGTCGCCAGCGTTAACTTTTTGACCCACTTCCACAAACGATTTCGCGTCCGGGCTTGGGGTACGGTAGAAGGTACCAACCATTGGGGAACGTACGATGTGACCACTGATTTCAGCGACGGCTGGCGCTTCCATTGCCGGAGAGGCTGCAGGCGCGATAGCGTTTGACAGCGCAGGTTGCGGCTGTTGCATCATCGGTGCAGCGTAGGCTTGCTGCATCATTGGGAAACCGGTATTAACGGGTGCGCGGCTGATACGTACCGACTCTTCGCCCTCAGAAATTTCCAGTTCAGCAATGCCTGATTCTTCAACCAGCTCGATCAGTTTTTTAATCTTACGAATATCCATGAGTGGGTTCCGTACTCTTGTTTAGTTTGAGTTTGACAGGCGTTTTACCGCCGTCTGTAAAGCATATGAATAACCGTCAGCGCCGAATCCGCAGATGACGCCGGCAGCAATATCCGAGAGATACGAGTGATGCCGGAAAGGCTCACGGGCGTGGACGTTGCTCAGGTGAATTTCGATAAACGGAATGCTCACCGCCAACAGCGCATCGCGAATCGCAACACTGGTGTGGGTGAACGCAGCCGGATTTATCAGAATGTAATCCACCTTGTCTTTCGCCTGATGAATGCGGTCAATCAACACATACTCCGCGTTGGATTGCAGATCTTCCAGCACGACATTCATTGCCTCTGCCTGAGCTTTCAAATCTGTAACAATTTGGTTAAGCGTGAGGCTGCCATACTTCTCAGGCTCCCGCGTACCCAGCATGTTCAGGTTTGGTCCGTTCAAAAGCAAAATCGTGAATTTGTCCGCCATCGTGCCTGCATCTCCTGCAAATTTCGGTGATATTACAAAATATACCTTCATTGCCTGATTGTCATCACTTTGCGCCCTAAAAGGGGGCAGGTGAAAAACCAAAGTCGCACAGTATAACGATTTCGTAGCAATTCGCAGCTAAATACTGGTCTTATCAGGGAAGATTATCAACCGATATCTGAAACGCAGGACCGGAACGAAGAAGAATTGCGCTCAACTGCACAGAACCCCACATTATCGCCACCACTGGCGGAACTTCTTATAACGCAGCGCTAACAGGCCAGCGGCCAGTGCGGCGTAGATGAGCGGCTGAGGAGAAAGCGTTTTAACCGACCACATATAATGGATGGGTGCCAGGATCGCGACCAGATAGACAAAGTTATGCAGCGTTTGCCACCGACGGCCTAATTTACGCTGCATAATCTGTGGAGAGGTCACTGCGAGCGCCAGCAGAATCACCCAGCTAACAATCCCTAACGTCAGGTAAGGACGGCTCACCAGCTCCTGGCCTAACAGCGCTACATTATTAATACCTAATTCCAGTAACGCATAGCTGGTTAAATGAAGACTGGCCCAGGCGAAACACCATAACCCTAACAGTCTGCGGGTTCTGATCAGCAATGGCTGCTTAGCGTAACGCGCCAGCGGCGCGACCAACAAGGTGGCGAGCAATAATTTCAGAGCCATCCTACCGGTAAAATGCTGAATGTCTTTTGCCGGATCGGCACTGAAATAGCCCTGACTTGCCGCCCAAAAGAGCCATACAAACGGTAAAAACGCCGCTAAATGCAGCGCCACTTTTAGCCAGATTATCTGCTTTGCATTCAAACGCACTCAGAAATTCTCCCGTAAATCGAGTCCGTGATACAACGATGCGACCTGATCGGCGTAACCGTTAAAAAGCAATGTCGGTTGACGTTTCACATCCAGAATTCCACCTGAGCCAATAAAGCGCTCAGTGGCCTGCGACCAGCGCGGATGATCAACATGCGGATTAACGTTAGCGAAAAAACCATACTCATTAGAGGCCGCGAGGTTCCAGGTTGTCGGCGGCTTTTGCTCGGTCAGCGTAATACTGACAATGGATTTTATGCCCTTGAAGCCGTATTTCCAGGGAACGGTTAACCGCACGGGCGCGCCATTTTGCGGCGGCAGCGCTTTGCCATATACCCCCACGGTTAACAGCGTCAGCGGATGCATCGCCTCATCAATACGCAACCCTTCCACATAGGGATATTCAAGGCCGCCGCCGATAAAACGGTCTTTCTGGCCGGGCATGACTTCAGGGGCATACAGCGTTTTGAACGCCACATAACGCGCGCGACTGGTTGGTTCCACCTGGGCTAACAGTTTGGCGAGGGGAAAACCTATCCAGGGGACCACCATCGACCAGGCTTCCACGCAGCGCATGCGATAAATTCGCTCTTCCAGCGGGAAACGCTTATGTAAGTCGTCGTAGTCCAGCGTCAGGGGCTTCGCCACTTCGCCGTCAATGGTTAATTGCCAGGGATTGGTGGGTAAACTGCCCGCGTTTGCGGCCGGGTCTGCCTTATCGAGACCGAACTCATAGAAGTTGTTGTAGCCGGTGACCTTATCTTCCGGCGTTAATGCGAGCGTGGATTGCCACTGCGCGGGCTTGCTGAATTCCAGCGGCTTGCCTGCCGGAGCGGGCGGACGATCGTTGCCTTTAAACCAGGAGAGCAGGTCCGCCTGCGCGGCGTGGGGAAATGACAATGCGGCAGCGCCAAGGCCCAAAGCCTGAAGTACCTGGCGACGCTTCATCATAAACACCGATTCGGGCGTAACATCGGCCTCGGTGAGCCGGAATTGCTTTTTCATAACATGCTCCTTGACGTAGTCATTAAGCATGACAAAAAAAAAGACGTTACGGCGAATTTGCAACAAAAAAAAAGGGGCCCGATGGCCCCTGTCAGAGAACTTAGCGAATTTTTACCAGAGTACGGCCCTGAATCGCGTTATTCATGATGTCGTTGGCGAGGCGTGGTGCTTCCGCCAGGGGGATTTCACGTGCGGCCTGCTCATAGAATGAGGCGGGCAGATCGCGAACCAGGCGCGCCCAGGCTTCGGCGCGGCGTTCAGCGGGCGTCATCACGGAATCCACACCCTGCAAACGGACATTGCGTAAAATGAACGGCATGACTGTCGTCGGCAAGGCAAAACCGCCCGCCAGACCGCATGCTGCCACGCATCCACCGTAATTCATCTGCGCCAGCACTTTCGCCAGCACCTTATCGCCTACGGTATCGATCGCGCCTGCCCAGATCTGTTTTTCCAGCGGACGGGTTTCAGCAAACTCCTCACGGCCCAGAATGCGGCTGGCGCCCAGTTTGCGCAGATAATCATGGGTGCTTTCGCGACCGGATACCGCCACAACCTGGTAACCCAGCTTATGCAGCAGCGCGACCGCAGTACTGCCGACGCCACCGCTCGCGCCTGTCACCACCACTTCGCCGCTTTGTGGCGTAACGCCGGCATCTTCCAGCGCCATGACGCACAGCATCGCCGTGAAGCCCGCCGTGCCGATGATCATCGCTTTGCGGCTATCCAGGCCTTCCGGCATCGCGACCAGCCAGTCACCGTTTACCCGGGCCATCTGAGATAATCCGCCCCAGTGGTTTTCGCCGACGCCCCAGCCGGTCAGCAGAACGGCCTGGCCCGCATGGAAACGCGGATCTTCGCTATGGCGGACCCGGCCTGCGAAATCAATTCCCGGCACCATGGGGAAATTGCGGATAATTTTGCCTTTTCCGGTAATCGCGAGGGCGTCTTTATAATTGAGGCTGGACCAGTCAATATCGACGGTGACATTTCCTTCCGGGAGTTGGTTTTCATCAATGGTTTTAACAGCGGAAATTGTCTTTCCCTCTTGCTGCTCGAGAATCAAAGCTTGCATATCAACTGCTCCTTACCGGGTCGTTAGCATTGGAAAATAATCGTTCAAGACTATACTCGCTTAATGAAACGCAATGCCGATTTAACGCAATAAATCCTGTTAAAGCTGGCATCGTTTGTTACTATGCGCGGCCTGAGCTTCTAAGTTAGCACTTACTTTTACTGTCTCGAGGACAGCCCTCGACAGGGCTGCAGGTTCCACCCAAACGGAGTTAACTCAAGGATGCGATTAACGACGAAATTCTCTGCTCTTGTGACTTTGCTGACCGGTCTGGCCATACTGGTTACGCTCTTCGGCTGCGCTGCCAGCTTTTACACGTCTGTTCAGTATAAGCTGGAAAAACGCATCTCCGCGGTAGTGACGCTGATCGATAATGACCTGCTGTTCAATACACCTGAAGCGCTGGCTCCCCGCCTGGCCGGAATGATGGCTCCCGTCGACATTTCAAAAATAGAATTTATTGAACGCCGCAAGACGGTGTTAAGCGTCAAAGCGCCGCCTGCCTACCGGCAACTGAGCAGCGTGGAGCGCTGGCGTAGCGAGACGTTTCCCTTGCTGAAAAATCCAGGCATGGCGGTTCGCGTGACCTGGAGCGACCCGGTGGTGAATTATTTCCGCTCGATGCTGACAACCGCGCCGCTCAGCATTGCGATTATTTTTATGGTCATGATGGTGATGCTGGGCGGCCGCTGGATTAGGCGCCAGCTGGCCGGGCTGGAACTCCTGGAAACCCGTGCCAGCCGGATCCTCAACGGTGAACGCGGCAGCAGGGTCCGCGGTTCGGTTCATGAATGGCCGACGCGGGCCAGCAGCGCGATAGATATACTGCTTTCTGATATTCAGCATGCTAATGAACAGCGCACGCGGATGGACCGCCTGATCCGCGCCTTTGCGGCCCAGGACTCAAAAACGGGGCTCAGTAATCGGCTCTTTTTTGACAATCAACTGGCGACACTGCTGGAAGACCAGGAAAACGTTGGTACGCATGGTGTGGTGATGATGATTCGCCTGCCGGATTTCGACACGTTGCGTGACACCTGGGGCAAATCGGAAGTCGAAGAGTATCTCTTCAATCTGATCAATATGTTCTCTACCTTTATTATGCGTTACCCCGGCGCGCTTCTGGCTCGCTATTTCCGGAGCGATTTTGCCGTCTTGCTTCCCCATCGCACATTAAAGGAAGCAGAGGGCATTGCGAGCCAGTTGCTGAATGCCCTGGATGCGCTACCTCCCACGCGAATGCTGGATAGCGCCGATATGCTGCATATCGGGATCTGCACGTTTCGCAGCGGTCAAACCATCGAAAGCGTCATTGAAAACGCCCAACTGGCGACGCGTAATGCGGTGCTCCAGGGAGGGAACGGCTGGTCGGTTTACGATGAAACCGCCCCGGAAAAAGGGCGCGGCAATGTACGCTGGCGGACCCTCATCGAAAATGTCCTGCAACGCGGCGGTCCTCGCTTTTATCAAAAGCCAGCTGTGACCTGTGAGGGTTGGGTGCATCACCGGGAATTGATGTGCCGTATTTTTGACGGCGAAGAAGAGGTTCTGGCCGCGGAATTCATGCCGATGGTGAGGCAGTTTGGCCTCGCCGAGCAATTTGATCGCCAGCTTATTACCCGCATTATTCCTTTTTTGCGCTTCTGGCCGGAAGAAACCCTGGCGATTTCCGTGTCCGTTGAGTCGTTAATCCGCCCCTCATTTCAGCGCTGGCTGCGGGATTCGCTGATGCAATGTGAAAAATCGCAAAGAAAACGTATTCTTTTTGAACTTGCAGAGGCGGATGTTTGTCAACACATCAACCGTTTGCACCCGGTGGTGCGATTGATCCAGGCGCTGGGCGCGCGTATCGCCGTAGTACAGGCTGGATTAACCGTGGTAAGCACCTCGTACATTAAAGATCTGCATGTCGAGGTGGTGAAGCTCCATCCGGGGTTGGTGCGCAACATTGAAAAGCGCACAGAAAATCAGCTATTTGTGCAGAGTCTGGTAGAGGCGTGCAGCGGAACTCAGGCCCAGTTATTTGCGGCCGGGATCCGCAGCCGAAGTGAATGGCAGACGCTGGTAGAACGTGGGGTGAGCGGTGGTCAGGGTGATTTTTTTATGGCCTCGCAGCCGCTGGATACCAGCATAAAAAAATATTCTCAAAGATTCTCTGTTTGACCTGCCGTTTACGCGGATTTCACGTAGAATAACGCGCGCTGCATCTTAAGGGGGCGATTACGCCTGCCGGCCAGATTCACGCAGCATATGAATCGCCAGTTTATGGTCTCTTTGCGTAATGAATACCTCTCGAAATATAGGAACCATCAATATGACGGGTGACGGGTAACGCACTGACGAGAGAGGCCGCGAATGGCACTTTTTTCACCGACGCAGAACATTTTTTGCGCCTTGTCGCTGCGCCGTGTGGTTGGTAAAGTAAGCGGATTTTATTTCTCCGCCCCAGCTTTCAGGATTATCCCTTAGTATGTTGAAAAAATTTCGTGGCATGTTTTCCAATGACCTGTCCATTGACCTGGGTACCGCGAATACCCTCATTTATGTTAAAGGACAAGGCATCGTACTGAATGAGCCTTCTGTTGTGGCCATTCGTCAGGACCGCGCCGGTTCTCCGAAAAGCGTTGCCGCTGTCGGTCATGATGCGAAACAAATGCTGGGCCGTACCCCCGGCAACATCGCTGCTATTCGCCCGATGAAAGACGGCGTGATCGCCGACTTCTTTGTCACGGAAAAAATGCTGCAACACTTCATCAAGCAGGTGCACAGCAACAGCTTTATGCGCCCAAGCCCGCGCGTGCTGGTGTGCGTGCCGGTTGGTGCGACTCAGGTTGAGCGCCGTGCCATTCGTGAATCCGCGCAGGGCGCGGGCGCACGTGAAGTGTTCCTGATTGAAGAGCCAATGGCCGCAGCCATTGGTGCCGGTTTGCCGGTGTCCGAAGCGACCGGTTCGATGGTGGTTGATATTGGTGGCGGTACCACCGAAGTCGCGGTTATCTCCCTGAACGGCGTGGTGTATTCCTCCTCCGTCCGTATCGGTGGCGACCGCTTTGACGAAGCCATCATTAACTATGTGCGTCGTAACTATGGCTCGCTGATCGGCGAAGCCACCGCTGAGCGTATTAAGCACGAGATCGGTTCCGCCTATCCGGGTGATGAAGTGCGTGAAATCGAAGTGCGCGGGCGTAACCTTGCTGAAGGTGTGCCGCGCGGCTTTACGCTCAACTCCAACGAAATTCTCGAAGCGCTGCAAGAGCCGTTGACCGGTATCGTTAGCGCCGTAATGGTTGCGCTTGAACAGTGCCCGCCGGAGCTGGCTTCTGATATCTCCGAGCGTGGCATGGTGCTCACCGGTGGTGGCGCACTGCTGCGTAACCTTGACCGTCTACTGATGGAAGAAACAGGCATTCCGGTAGTGGTCGCGGAAGATCCACTGACTTGCGTCGCACGTGGCGGCGGCAAGGCGCTGGAAATGATCGATATGCACGGCGGCGATTTGTTCAGCGAAGAGTAATCAGCCGCAGGAAAGGGGGCAGTCCGCAAGGTCTGCCCCTTTCTTGCAGCCGAGGAATACGCATAGCCTATGAAGCCAATTTTTAGCCGTGGCCCGTCGCTACAGTTTCGCCTGATCCTGGCGGTTCTGGTTGCGCTTGGTGTCATTATTGCCGACAGCCGCCTCGGTACGTTCAGCCAGATTAGAACGTACATGGATACCGCCGTCAGTCCCTTCTACTTTGTATCAAATGGTCCACGTCAATTACTGGACAACGTGTCTCAAACCCTGGCGTCTCGCGATCAGCTTGAGCTGGAAAATCGCGCGCTGCGTCAGGAACTGTTATTAAAAAACAGCGAAATCCTGTTACTTGGTCAGTACCGTCAGGAAAACGCGCGTCTGCGTGAACTGCTGGGTTCGCCGCTGCGCCAGGACGAGCAAAAGATGGTGACCCAGGTCATTTCCACCGTTAACGATCCTTACAGCGATCAGGTGGTTATTGATAAGGGCAGCGTTAACGGCGTATATGAAGGCCAGCCAGTCATTAGTGATAAAGGCGTGGTCGGCCAGGTTGTGGCCGTCGCCAAACTCACCAGCCGCGTATTGCTGATTTGTGATGCTACCCATGCGCTACCGATTCAGGTACTGCGTAACGATATCCGCGTGATTGCAGCCGGTAATGGGTGTACGGACGATCTTCAGCTTGAGCATTTGCCCGCTAATACCGATATTCGCGTCGGCGATGTGCTGGTGACCTCCGGACTGGGTGGACGTTTCCCTGAAGGCTATCCGGTTGCCGTGGTTTCTTCGGTGAAACTGGATACTCAGCGCGCTTATACCGTTATCCAGGCGCGACCAACCGCCGGGCTGCAGCGATTACGCTATCTGTTGTTGCTGTGGGGCGCGGATCGCAACGGCGCGAATCCGATGACGCCAGAAGAGGTGCATCGTGTGGCGAATGAGCGTCTGATGCAGATGATGCCGCAGGTGCTGCCGTCGCCGGATGCGATGGGGCCGCCCGCGCCCGTTCCTGCGCCAGCCACCGGGATGGCGCAGCCAGCTCCCGCTGCGGGAGGGCAATAGTGGCGAGTTATCGAAGTCAGGGACGTTGGGTTATTTGGCTATCTTTCCTTATCGCGTTGTTATTGCAGATAATGCCCTGGCCGGATGGCATCCTCGCATTCCGGCCTGACTGGGTATTATTGATTCTGCTTTACTGGATTCTGGCGTTGCCGCATCGCGTAAATGTCGGTACAGGTTTCGTGATGGGTGCCATACTGGATCTCATTAGTGGCTCCACGCTGGGTGTTCGCGCCCTGTCGCTGTGTATCATTGCCTATCTGGTTGCGCTTAAATATCAGCTTTTCAGAAATCTGGCGCTCTGGCAGCAGGCACTGGTGGTAGTCTTACTTTCACTGGCTTCAGATATCATTGTTTTCTGGGCTGAATTTTTAGTGATCAACGTCTCTTTCAAGCCGGAAGTGTTCTGGAGTAGTGTAGTGAACGGCATACTCTGGCCGTGGCTTTTCCTGTTGATGCGTAAAATTCGCCAGCAGTTTGCAGTGCAATAGAGGGAATATGTCAGCGATTTATCTCGCATCCGGTTCGCCGCGTCGTCAGGAACTGCTTACCCAGTTAGGCGTTGAGTTTGAACGCATCGTCACCGACGTAGAAGAGTGCCGCCAGCCACAGGAAAGTGCGGAACAGTATGTTGTCCGCCTGGCCCGTGATAAAGCGCGCGCTGGCGTCGCACTGGCGCCGCGCGATTTGCCGGTGCTGGGGGCTGATACTATCGTCATCCTGAATGGCGAAGTGCTGGAAAAACCGCAACATCCCGAAGATGCCTGTGCGATGCTGCAACGGCTGTCAGGCCAAACGCATCAGGTCATGACGGCGGTGGCGATCGCCGATCGTCAGCAGATCGTGGATTGTCTGGTCGTGACGGAAGTGACCTTCAGAGTATTGTCGCAAGAGGATATCGCCGGTTATGTCGCCAGCGGTGAACCCATGGATAAAGCAGGTGCATACGGTATTCAAGGGCTGGGTGGCTGTTTCGTCAGGAAGATCAATGGCAGCTATCACGCCGTAGTCGGCTTACCGCTGGTGGAAACGTATGAGTTGCTGAATAACTTTAACTCACTGCGTGAAGGATAGAAGAGAACATGACGGCTGAACTGTTAGTAAACGTGACCCCTTCGGAAACCCGGGTGGCGTATATCGATGGCGGGATCCTTCAGGAAATTCACATCGAGCGTGAGGCGCGACGCGGGATAGTAGGGAATATCTACAAAGGTCGCGTTAGCCGGGTTTTGCCCGGCATGCAGGCGGCATTTGTCGATATTGGCCTGGAAAAGGCCGCGTTTCTTCATGCTTCAGACATCATGCCTCATACCGAATGCGTGGCTGGCGAAGAGCAAAAAAACTTCACCGTGCGCGACATTTCAGAACTGGTTCGCCAGGGCCAGGACCTGATGGTCCAGGTGGTTAAAGATCCCCTTGGCACCAAAGGCGCGCGCCTCACCACCGACATCACTTTGCCGTCCCGTTATCTGGTATTTATGCCGGGCGCTTCCCACGTTGGCGTCTCTCAGCGTATTGAAAGCGAATCCGAACGTGACCGCTTAAAGAAAGTGGTGGCGGAGTACTGCGACGAGCAGGGCGGATTTATTATTCGTACTGCGGCGGAAGGGGTATGTAATGAAGATCTGGCGTCAGACGCTGCGTATTTGAAACGCGTCTGGACCAAAGTGATGGAGCGCAAAAAGCGTCATCAAACCCGTTATCAGCTGTACGGCGAACTGGCGCTGGCCCAGCGCGTTTTACGCGATTTTGCCGATACGTCGCTGGATAAAATCCGCGTCGACTCGCGTCTGACCTACGATATGCTGCTGGAATTCACGGCGGAATACATTCCGGAAATGACCAGCAAGCTTGAGCATTACACCGGCCGTCAGCCTATTTTCGATCTGTACGACGTTGAAAACGAAATTCAGCGCGCGCTTGAGCGCAAGGTTGAACTGAAATCTGGCGGATATTTGATTATCGATCAAACCGAAGCCATGACCACGGTGGATATCAATACCGGCGCATTCGTCGGCCACCGTAACCTTGACGACACAATCTTCAATACCAATATTGAAGCGACGCAGGCCATTGCCCGTCAGCTACGGTTGCGTAATTTGGGCGGCATTATCATTATTGATTTCATTGATATGAATAATGAAGATCACCGCCGCCGCGTGCTTCATTCGCTGGAGCAGGCGCTAAGCAAGGATCGGGTTAAAACCAGTATTAATGGATTTTCCCAACTGGGGCTGGTGGAGATGACCCGCAAGCGCACCCGTGAAAGTGTTGAGCATGTGCTGTGTCATGAATGCCCAACCTGCCATGGCCGCGGCACGGTGAAATCCGTTGAAACCGTCTGCTATGAGATCATGCGCGAAATTGTACGCGTGCATCATGCTTACGATTCTGACCGCTTCCTGGTTTATGCTGCGCCGGCAGTCGCGGAAGCGCTGAAAAGCGAAGAGTCCCATGCCCTTGCGGAAGTGGAGATCTTCGTGGGCAAGCAGGTCAAAGTTCAAATTGAGCCGCTCTATAACCAAGAGCAGTTTGATGTCGTCATGATGTAACCCGGTGCAGGTAATCTATGCCCCGCTGTGGCGGCTGACAAGGAGAGGAATGTGAGGCGACTGCCGGGCATACTGTTAATCACAGGCGCAACACTGGTTGTGATTGTCGCCCTGCTGGTGAGCGGGTTGCGTCTGGTATTGCCGCATCTCAACACCTGGCGTCCGGCGTTGCTTGAAAAGATAAACGCCGCGACGGACGCGCAGGTCGATGCCAGCTACCTTCGGGCCTCCTGGCAAAATTTCGGGCCGACGCTGGAAGTCCGTGATATGAAGGCGTCCCTGAAAGACGGCGGCGACCTGTCGGTTAAGCGTATCACGCTGGCGCTCGACGTCTGGCAAAGCCTGCTGCATGCGCGCTGGCAGTTCCGCGACCTGACGTTTTATCAACTCAACCTTCGCACCAATACCCCTATCACCCACAGTGAAAGCGGTGAGCCGATCCCGGCCAATAAAATCAGCGATCTGTTTTTGCGCCAGTTCGATCAGTTCGATCTGCGTGACAGTAACATCAGCTTTATTACCTTATCCGGCCAGCGCGCCGAACTCGCTATTCCCAAACTGACCTGGCTTAACGGCCGCGATCGTCACCGTGCAGAAGGTTTGATTAGCCTCTCCAGCCTGACGGGGCAGCATGGCACGACGCAATTGCGTATGGATTTACGTGACGATGACGGTCTGCTGAGCAACGGAACCATTTGGGTGCAGGCGGACGATGTGGACGTCAAACCCTGGCTGGGCCGCTGGATGAAGGAAAACGTCTCGCTGTCCACCGCGCAGTTCAGTCTCGCGGCGTGGATGAATGTCCGCAAGGGCGATATCGTGGATGGCGATGTCTGGCTCAAGCGCGGCGGGGCGTCATGGAAGGGCGATAACCAGTCCCATCAAATGCAGGTCGATAATCTGACTGCGCATCTGCGCAAAGAAGGGACGGGATGGCAGCTGGATATTCCGCGCACCAATATCACGATGGACGATACGCCGTGGCCAGCAGGCGCGTTAACCCTCGCGTGGCTTCCCGCGCAGGAAGTGGGCGGCGCTGACCGTAAAACCAGCGATGAACTGCGGATACGTGCCAATAATCTTGAACTGCAGGGCTTAAATGGCCTGATCCCGATTACGGACAAATTGTCGCCCTCGTTAGGCAAAGTATGGAAAACGCTGCAACCTAAAGGCCATCTCAACACCCTGGCGCTGGATATTCCGCTTCAGGCGACCGAACGTACCCGTTTTAAGGGACAGTGGAGCGATCTTTCCTGGAATCAGTGGGAGTTAATGCCAGGCGCGGAGCACTTCTCCGGCACGCTGTCCGGCAGTGTGGAAAACGGGCGCGTCACCGCCGCCATGACCCAGGCGAAAATGCCCTATGAGGGCGTTTTCCGCGCGCCGCTGGAAATTGAAGACGGCAAAGCCACGCTTGAATGGCGTAAAGATGCCAGCGGCCTGACGCTGGATGGCAAAAATATCGATATCAAAGCCCGGGCCGTACATGCGCGGGGTGATTTCCGCTTTCAGCAACCCGTTGGCGATGAGCCCTGGCTGTCGATCCTCGCAGGGATTCGTACAGATGACGCTTCACAGGCATGGCGCTATTTCCCGGAAAACCTGATGGGCAAGCATCTGGTGGATTACCTGAGCGGCGCGATTCAGGGTGGCCAGGTGGATAACGCCACGCTGGTGTATGGCGGCAACCCCAAACTGTTCCCCTATTATAAAAACGAAGGCCAGTTTGAAGTGCTGGTGCCGGTACATAACGCCACCTATGCCTTTCAGCCTGACTGGCCTGCGTTAAAAGGCATTGAGATTGAACTCGACTTTATCAATGACGGGTTATGGATGAAGTCCCCGGAAGCCATGCTGGGCGGCGTAAAAGGGCGCAATATCAGCGCCAACATTCCTGACTATGAAAAAGAAAAACTGATTATCGATGCCGATATTTCCGGGCCAGGTAAAGCGGTCGGTCCCTATTTTAAAGAGACACCCTTAGATGACTCTCTCGCCGCTGCGCTGGATGAACTCCAGCTTGATGGCGATGTGAATGCTCGCTTACATCTTGATATTCCGTTTACAGGCGAACTGGTTAAGGCCACAGGCGATGTGGTGCTGAATGACAATACGCTGTTTATCAAACCGCTTGGCAGCACGATCCATAATCTCACGGGCAAATTCAGTTTTGAGAACGGCGATTTGCAAAGTGAACCGATGCGCGCCACCTGGTTTAATCAGCCGCTTAACCTGGATTTTCACACCAAACAGGGCGATAAAGCGTATCAGGTCGGCGTTAATCTGGACGCCGACTGGCAACCGACCCGCACCGGATTATTGCCAAAACCCATTAATAACGCACTGGCAGGACGGATGCCCTGGCAGGGCAAAGTGGATGTGACATTGCCCTATAAAGGCAGCGCGCAATACGAGGTGGCAATAAAAAGCGACCTGAAAGAAGTGAGTAGTCACTTACCTTCACCGGCAAATAAAGCGGCTGGCGAAGCGTTGCCGTTGGCGGTGAACGTCAAAGGCGATTTGCGCGGCTTTACGCTTACCGGTAATGCAGGCGGAACCCACCGTTTTAACAGCCGCTGGTTGTTGAAAGATAAGCTGACGCTCGATCGCGGTATTTGGGTATCAGACAGCAAAACCCTCCCGCCACTGCCTGACCAGGCGGGTGTCGAGCTGAATCTTCTGGCGCTGGATGGCGCGCAGTGGCTGGGCCTGTTCCAGCAGGGCGCGGCGGATGACGTCAGCAACGCGACGCAGTTCCCGGAGCATGTGACGCTGCGGACGCCGGCGCTGACGCTGGGCGGCCAGCAGTGGAACAACGTCAGCATCATTTCCAGCAGCGGCTTTCGCGGCAATGAGGTTTCAGTACAGGGCCGGGAAATCAACGGTACGCTGAACATGAACAAAGCCGGTCCGTGGTTGGCTGAAATTAAGTATCTTTATTTCAATCCGGTCTGGAGCGCTGTTACCGATCCCAAATCCCCAGCCAGCCCATTGCCTGACCAGCGTGTGAACTTCAGCGGCTGGCCGGATGTGCAGTTACGCTGCGCTGAATGCTGGTTGTGGGGGCAGAAATATGGGCGCATCGAAGGCGATATGGCGATTTCAGGCGATACGCTGAGTTTGTCCAATGGCCTGATTGATACCGGGTTTGCGAAGCTGACGGCCCAGGGCGAATGGGTGAACAGCGTGAGCGAGCCGCGAACGTCATTAAAAGGCGTACTAAACGGCAAGAAAATTGATGCGGCCACCAACTTCTTCGGCGTCTCGACCCCGATTCAGGGTTCCTCGTTTAAAGTCGATTACGATCTTCACTGGCGCGACCTGCCGTGGAAGCCGGATGAGCAGAGTCTCAACGGAATTTTGCATACCCGTCTCGGCAAAGGCCAAATCGAGGAGTTAGGCACCGGTCACGCGGGTCAACTGTTGCGGCTGATGAGCTTTGACGCCCTGCTGCGCAAATTGCGGTTCGATTTCAGCGATACCTTTGGCGAAGGGTTCTACTTTGATTCCATCCGCAGTACGGCGTGGATCAAAGACGGCGTGCTCCACACTGACGATACGCTGGTGGATGGCCTTGAGGCGGATATCGCCATGAAAGGTTCGGTTGACCTGGCGCGCCGCAAACTCGATATGGAAGCGGTCGTCGCGCCAGAGATTTCCGCCACCGTCGGCGTCGCGACGGCGTTTGCGGTGAACCCGATTGTTGGTGCCGCCGTGTTCGCCGCCAGTAAAGTGCTGGGGCCGCTGTGGAGCAAAATCTCGGTGCTGCGTTACCACATTTCCGGCCCGCTCGATAAACCGCAAATTAATGAAGTATTGCGCCAGCCGCGAAGCGAAAAGGCGCAATAAATTGACGGCATGCATGAATTGCCGCAAGCTCCCTATCATGAATCACCCTATAGAGTAGCCAAACGATGAGTCTGAACCTGGTAACTGAGCAGTTGTTGTCTGCGAATGGCTTGAACCATCAAGATCTGTTTTCCATCCTCGGCCAACTGGCCGAGCGCCGTGTGGATTACGGTGATCTGTATTTCCAGTCGAGCTATCACGAATCCTGGGTACTGGAAGACCGCATCATCAAAGATGGCTCTTACAATATTGACCAGGGTGTGGGCGTACGCGCCGTCAGCGGCGAAAAGACCGGTTTTGCTTATGCGGACCAGGTTAGCCTGCTGGCACTGGAACAAAGCGCGCATGCGGCGCGTAGCATCGTCCGCGAGCAGGGCGATGGACGCGTGCAAACCCTTGGCGCAGTGGAACATAAGCCGCTGTATACCGCCCTCGATCCGCTGCAAAGCCTGACGCGGGAAGAGAAGCTCGACATCCTGAAACGCGTCGACGGCGTGGCCCGTGCGGCGGATGCGCGGGTACAGGAAGTGAGCGCCAGCCTGACCGGCGTTTATGAACTGATTCTGGTGGCCGCGACCGACGGCACCCTGGCGGCAGATGTGCGTCCGCTGGTGCGTCTGTCAGTGAGCGTGCAGGTTGAGCAGGACGGCAAGCGCGAGCGCGGTTCTGCAGGCGGCGGCGGCCGTTTCGGCTATGAATGGTTTATGGAAGAAGCCGATGGCGAAGTGCGTGCCGATGCCTGGGCGAAAGAAGCCGTGCGTATGGCGCTGGTGAATCTTTCCGCCGTCGCAGCTCCGGCGGGTACATTACCCGTGGTGCTGGGCGCGGGCTGGCCTGGCGTACTGCTGCATGAAGCGGTGGGACATGGTCTGGAAGGCGATTTCAACCGCCGCGGCACTTCGGTATTCAGCGGACAGATGGGACAACTTGTCGCTTCCGAGCTCTGTACCGTGGTGGATGACGGCACCATGGCGTCGCGTCGCGGATCGGTAGCGATTGATGATGAAGGTGTACCGGGCCAGTACAACGTGTTGATCGAGAACGGCATCCTGAAAGGCTATATGCAGGATAAGCTCAATGCGCGCCTGATGGGCGTTGCGCCAACGGGCAACGGTCGCCGTGAATCTTACGCGCACCTGCCGATGCCGCGTATGACCAACACCTATATGCTGGCGGGGAAATCCACACCGCAGGAAATCATCGAATCGGTGGAATACGGTATTTATGCGCCAAACTTTGGCGGCGGGCAGGTGGATATCACCTCCGGTAAATTTGTATTCTCGACGTCGGAAGCGTACCTGATTCAAAACGGAAAAGTGACGACGCCGGTAAAAGGCGCAACGCTGATCGGTTCCGGAATCGAAGCCATGCAGCAAATTTCCATGGTCGGCAACGATCTGAAGCTGGATAACGGCGTTGGCGTATGCGGTAAAGAAGGTCAAAGCCTGCCGGTTGGCGTCGGCCAGCCTACGCTGAAACTCGACAGCCTGACTGTAGGCGGCACCGCTTAATGGATCCACACCCTCTCTGTAAAGAGAGGGTTATCTTGCCTCTTTATTTCCCCGTCGCCTCTCCTGATAAAGATTCGCCACATCGGCAAAGTACTCCGTCAGTGAGTTAATGCACACCTGGACTTTCAACGGCAGCTTGTCCCGCTCGGTATACAGGGCGTAAACCGGACGTGGATCGGACTGATAGCGTGGAAACAGGATCTCCAGTTCACCCCGGTTGATCTCGTCGATCACCCACATCAGCGGCACGTAAGCGATCCCCGCGCCTTCAATCAGCCAGCGCGACAGCGTCATCGGATCGTTGGTGACGAATCGCCCCTGCGGGATCAGGCGGGTGGAAATGCCCTCCGGCGCGATAAGCTCGAACTCATTATCCGGACGGACGCTGTACTCCAGCCACGAGTGATTTCCAAGGTCAGAGGGCTTTTCCGGCGTGCCGTGCCGGGACAGATAACTTTTTGCTGCGCACACCACCATCGGCATCGCGCCGAGGCGTCTGGAGAACAGGCTCGAATCCTGAAGCGCGCCTACGCGAATCACCACATCCAGCCCATCGGCGATCAGATCGGGTGCCGGTATGCCGGTCACCAGATTGACGCTCAGCCCCGGGTATTCGCGCAACATCCTCGCGGTCATTCCTGCCAGGACATTTTGTGCCATAGTTGAAGAGCAGCCGATGCGCAGAGTGCCGATCGGCGTGTTGTTAAATGCGTAAAGCTGTTCGTGGACCGATTGCACCTCATGGAGCATTTTACGGCAGCCCTGGTAATAAATTTTTCCCGCTTCGGTCAGGCCAATGCTGCGTGTACTGCGGTTTAACAATTTGACCTGCAATTCATCTTCCAGCTTCGAAACGGTCTGGCTAATGGAAGACACGCTCATGTCTAACTGTTTAGCGGCGCGGGTAAAAGAGCCTTGTTCTACAACCCGCGCGAAAATCGACATACGTTTTAGTCGTTCCATTGTTCACTCTGAGTTAAAAGTGATTTAGATCACATATCATAGATGACTTATTATAAATTACGTTAATATATTATTAACGAGATAACTAAATCGCACTCGTCCATAGTCATTCCTGACTTAGTGCTCGTGGTTATCCATCCCTAATTCGCCTGCACGCTAATCAAGGTTTGTATGAGTTTATTTCCGGTTATCGTGGTTTTCGGTCTCTCTTTTCCGCCGATATTCTTCGAACTCCTTTTGTCACTGGCGATTTTTTGGCTGGTGCGCCGTTTGCTGACCCCGACAGGGATCTATGACTTTGTCTGGCATCCGGCACTGTTTAATACCGCGCTGTATTGCTGCCTTTTCTATCTGATATCGCGCTTATTTGTTTGAGGTTGATGTGAAAGCACTTACAAGAAAAATATCCCGAACGGCGATCACGGTGGCGCTGGTGGCGCTGGCCTTTGTCGCCATTTTCCGCGCCTGGAGCTACTACACCGAATCGCCCTGGACGCGCGATGCGCGTTTCAGCGCAGATGTTGTGGCTATCGCGCCGGATGTCGCCGGGCTGATAACTCAGGTCAACGTTCACGATAACCAACTGGTCAAAAAGGGCCAGGTGCTTTTTACCATCGATCAACCGCGTTATCAAAAAGCGCTCGAAGAAGCCGAAGCGGACGTGGCTTACTATCAGGCGTTAGCCTCTGAAAAACGCCGCGAAGCCGGGCGCCGCAATAAGCTGGGCATCCAGGCGATGTCGCGTGAAGAGATCGATCAGTCCAATAACGTCCTGCAAACCGTACTGCATCAGATGGCAAGGGCGGAGGCCACGCGCGATCTGGCGAAGCTGGATTTAGAACGCACCGTTATCCGCGCCCCAGCGGACGGCTGGATCACCAACCTCAACGTGTATGCCGGGGAGTTTATTACCCGCGGGTCCACCGCCGTCGCGCTGGTCAAACAGCATTCGTTTTATGTGCTGGCCTATATGGAAGAGACCAAACTGGAAGGCGTGCGCCCGGGATTCCGCGCGGAAATCACCCCGCTTGGCAGCAACCGCGTCCTGCGCGGTACGGTTGATAGCGTGGCCGCGGGCGTCACCAACGCCAGCAGCAGTAATGACGGAAAAGGCATGGCGTCGGTGGATTCAAATCTGGAGTGGGTGCGTCTCGCCCAGCGAGTGCCGGTGCGCATTCGTCTTGATGAACAGACCGGCAATCTTTTCCCGGCAGGGACGACCGCAACCGTGGTGATCACCGGTGAAAAAGACCGGGATGATCGTAACGCGTCGCCGTTTAATCGTCTGATGCATCGCCTGCGGGAATTCGGTTAAACCCATGGGTATTTTTTCCATCGCGCCGCAGCATATTCGCTTTGCGCTAAAACTGGCTACGGCCATCGTACTGGCGCTGTTTATTGGTTTCCACTTTCAACTGGAAACCCCGCGCTGGGCGGTGTTGACCGCCGCAATTGTGGCGGCGGGCCCGGCTTTCGCTGCCGGTGGAGAGCCCTGGTCGGGGGCGATCCGCTACCGCGGTATGCTGCGTATCGTCGGCACGTTTATCGGCAGCATCGCTGCGCTGGTTATTATTATCTCCATGATCCGCGCGCCCGTGGTCATGATCATGGTGTGTTGTATCTGGGCCGGGTTTTGTACCTGGGTATCGTCGCTTGTTAAAGTCGAAAACTCGTACGCATGGGGCCTGGCGGGATATACCGCGCTTATTATCGTCATCACCATCCAGCCTGAACCGCTGCTGACGCCGCAGTTTGCCGTGGAACGATGCAGTGAAATCGTTATCGGGATCTGTTGCGCCATTGCTGCCGACTTGCTGTTTTCGCCGCGCTCTATCAAACACGAAATCGACCGCGAACTCGATGCCCTGATCGTCGATCATTACCGGCTGATGCAACTGTGTATCGCCCATGCCGACAGCGAAGAAGTGGATAAAGCATGGGGTAACCTGGTGCGCCGCACCACGGCGCTGGAAGGGATGCGCAGTAACCTGAATATGGAGTCGTCGCGCTGGGCGCGCGCTAATCGCCGCCTTAAAGTCATCAATACGCTCTCGCTGACCTTAATCACCCAGTCCTGCGAAACCTGGTTGATTCAGAACACCCGGCCAGAAGCAGTTCCACCGGAATACCATACTTTCTTCAGCGAACCGGTAGAGACGGCGGCGGATGTTCATAAACGCCTGAAGTTTATCCGCCGCGCCCTCGCCTGGACCGGTGAACGCGATACGCCGGTCACTATTTACAGTTGGGTCGGCGCGGCGACGCGTTTTTTGCTGCTGAAGCGCGGTGTGATCGGCAATACCCGCATTAGCGCCGTCGAAGAAGGCATTCTGGATGGCGAAGTGGTGATTAACGCAGCCTCGGCGGAGCGCCACCACGCCATGATCAACTTCTGGCGCACCACGGTGTCATGCATGTTGGGGGCGCTGTTCTGGCTGTGGACCGGCTGGACATCCGGCAGCGGCGCGATGGTCATGATCGCTGTGGTGACGGCGCTGGCGATGCGCTTGCCGAATCCGCGCATGGTCTCGATCGATTTCCTGTTAGGGACGCTGGTCGCATTGCCGCTTGGGGCGTTTTATTTCCTGGTTGTCTTGCCCGCGACCCAGCAAAGCATGCTGTTGCTGTGCATCAGCCTGGCGCTGCTCGGGTTCTTTATCGGTATTGAAGTTCAAAAACGGCGGCTTGGCTCACTCGGCGCGCTTGCCAGTACCATCAATATTATCGTGCTGGATAACCCGATGACCTTCGAGTTCAACCGTTTTCTCGACAGCGCCCTGGGCCAGCTGGTGGGCTGCTTTCTGGCGATGATGGTGATCTTGCTGATCCGCGATAATTCGCAGGCGCAAACCGGGCGCACGCTGCTCAACCGGTTTATGCTGGCGGCGGTGTCGTCGATGACCACCAATAAAGCGCGTCGTAAGGAGAACCATCTCCCGGCGTTGTATCAGCAACTGTTTTTATTGCTCAATAAATTTCCGGGGGATATCGCTAAATTCCGCCTGGCGCTGAATCTGATCATCGCCCATCAGCGCCTTCGCGATGCGCCCATACCGGTGAATGATGATTTATCATCGTTTCACCGCCAGTTGCGGCGCACCGCCGACCGTGTGGTGTCTGCATCCAGCGATGACAAGCGCCATCAGGCTTTTACTCAACTGCTGGATGAACTGGATATCTATCAACAGAAGTTACAGGTCTGGGAAGCGCCATTGTCCGTCAGCGAGTCCGTTGCGCGCCTGACCGCCATGCTGCGTAAATATCAGCATGCCCTGACAGATAATTGACGGGCATCGCACAGCCTGAAAAACCGACGCCCGGGCGTCGGTTTTTTTGTAGCTATACTTAGCCGAGGTTCTAAAAAAGCACCATCCATCAGGAGGAAACGATGACAACGCAGGCACTCCAGGACAGTGAGTTATTCAAGACAGGGTATCTGGTTAATGGCGAATGGCGGCAGGCTGACGAGACGTTTGACGTGCTGAATCCGGCGACGGGCGAAGTCATTGCTAAGGTCGCGAAAGCGGGGAAAAAAGAGGCGCAGGCGGCCATCGCCGCGGCAAGCAATGCGTTTCCTGCCTGGCGTGAAAAAACCGCTAAAGAGCGCTCCACCTTGCTGTACCGCTGGTTCGAACTGATAAATGAAAATAAAAGCTGGCTGGCGCGGTTGATGACCCTTGAGCAGGGCAAACCGTTAAAAGAAGCAGAAGGGGAAGTGGATTACGCCGCGAGCTTTATCCAGTGGTTTGCTGAGGAAGCGAAACGGGCTAACGGCGAAATTATTCCGCCCGTGAAACCGGGATCGCGCATTCTGGCGACCCGCGAGCCGATAGGCGTGGTCGCGGCTATTACACCCTGGAACTTCCCCATGGCGATGCTGACCCGCAAACTTGGTCCGGCGCTGGCTGCGGGTTGCACCGGCGTGATCAAACCCGCGAATAACACGCCGCTGTGCGCGTTTGCACTGTTAGCACTGGCGAAGAAAGCGGGCATTCCCGATGGCGTACTCAATGCGGTAGCAGGGAACACCTCTGAAATCAGCGATGCCATTATGGAAAGCCATGAGGTGCGCAAAATTTCCTTTACCGGTTCGACGGCGGTGGGCAAAACGCTGGTGCGTAACGCGGCAGAAACCATGAAGAAAGTTTCCATGGAACTGGGGGGAAATGCGCCTTACATCGTTTTTGATGATGCGGATATCGATGCGGCAGTAAAAGGCGCTCTCGCCAACAAATTCCGTAACGCCGGGCAGGTGTGCGTCAGCGTCAACCGCTTCTTTATTCAGGATGGCGTTTATGACCGCTTTGTTAACCAACTCGCCGAGGCGGTAAAACAGCTTAAAGTGGGCAACGGACTTGAAGAGGGCGTTGTTGTCGGGCCGCTGATTGAAAAAGCGGGTGTGGATAAGGTTCGTGAACACGTTGACGATGCGGTCGCAAAAGGCGCGAAAGTGCTGGCGGGGGGTAAAGCGCACGATCTCGGCGGCAATTTCTGGCAGCCGACGGTGCTGGCTGACGTCACGGATGATATGAAACTGGCTCAGGAAGAGACGTTTGGTCCACTGGCGGCCTGCTTCCGCTTCACTACAGAAGATGAAGTGATTCAACGCGCCAACGACACGCCTTATGGACTGGCGGCTTATTTCTATACTCAGAATTTACAGCGGGTCTTTCGTGTCTCTTCCCGGCTGGAAAGCGGCATGATTGGCATTAATGAGTGCGCAGTTTCAACTGAACTTGGGCCGTTCGGCGGCGTTAAGGAGTCGGGCTTAGGTCGGGAAGGATCAGTGCTGGGGCTGGAAGAGTATCTGGAAGTGAAAACCCTGCACATCGGCGGATTGTAATGTTGGATGAGATCGGTTGGTGAATCGCCATGCACATCTATACCTTCGATTTTGATGAGATCATCGATCAGGCGGATTTTTATCGCGATTTTGCCCGCCAGTTTGGTTTGCCAAAACAGCAGGTGAATAATCTGGACAGTTTGTGGGACGTGGTGACGGAAGGCGGGGTGCCGTTGCCGCTCGAAATCGAATTTGTTCACTTATCGGAAGAAAATCGTCGGCGGTTTGGTGCACTGATTTTGCTGTTTGATGAAGCAGAAGAGGAGCTGGATGGGCAGCTCCGCTTCAATATTCGCCATTCTACATGACCGAAAAAAGCCCCAGGCGAACTGGGGCAAGCCGTCGGGCACGACGACGAGGTCTTACTTATACAGTTCTGCGGTGGCGTGCCAGGTGTCGCCAGTACGCGCTTCAATCACGCGGTATGCAGAGGCACCTTTCTCATCGGCTTTTTTGGCCAGCGCTTCACGCATATCCATCGGTGAGCTACCGTGCTGGGCAACAGAAACTGTACCCATGGATTGCAGGTTTTGAGCATCCTGCGCGTTAACTTGTTGTACTGCAGCATTCGCGCCGAAGGCCATAAGGGAAGCAAGACTCATTGCAGCAAGAGTAAGTTTGGTTTTCATAATATATTCCTCATTTGTGTTCTGCGGTCATCAGGGTTAACACGCTATTTTTCTGGCTCAACTACAGAAATCGGTTTTTTGTACAGGTGAACGGGATACAGGGTGTGCTTATTTATAGAGCTCAGCAGTGGCATGCCACTCGTCGCCCGTGTGCGCTTCAATGATGCGATAAGCGGAAGCGCCTTTTTCCTGCGCTTTCTGATCGATCATCTCACGCATATCCATCGGCGAACTGGTCACAGATGAAACGGACACAGTACCGATGGACTGGCGACCTTCAGCCTGTTGCGCGTTAATAGAGGTTGCAGCAAAAGCGCCAAAGGAGAGCATTGAAAGCAGACTTAATGTTGCTACGGTTGATTTGATTTTCATGATCGTTACCTCGTCGTATTCTTTTAATCTTTATCTTTGGGGTCTTATTTCGTGACCCTCATCACAAAATCAAGTATACACTAATAACGCGATTAATTAATACCACGCTAATTATTTACAATGAATGTTTGTTTTTACAAACACATTTTTTATTCCATTGCGTTATAAAAAGTTAACCTTTAGTGCTGTTTAAATTTAAAAATGAAGCTAAATCATGAGGATAGTCAAAATTGACTTTTTGTGCGGTTTAGCGAGGCTGTAAATAGGGCGTAATAAAGGTGGTAGAGGCGAAATGACTGGCGGGAAGTAAAAAGGCAGTGTTTAGTTACAGACCGCCGCGTATGCGGCGGTGGAAGATAAACCTTAAAGTTCCTGTTCGAACAGAACCAGGATAGCTTCGTAGAGCTCTTTTACTGAGAAATCTTTCGCCGGCGTGGTGAAGATGGTGTCATCACCCGCGATAGTGCCGAGGATACCTTCCGCCTTACCCAGGGAATCAAGCAGACGCGCGATGAGCTGTGCTGCGCCAGGACTGGTGTGGATAACCACCACGGCGTTATTGTAATCAATATCCAGCACTAAATTTTTCAGCGGGCTTGATGTCGTCGGCACGCCGAGTTCCGCTGGCAGGCAATACACCATTTCCATCTTGGCATTGCGCGTCCGCACTGCGCCGAACTTGGTCAGCATGCGGGACACTTTGGACTGGTTAATGTTTTCATAACCCTGTTCCTGCAAGGCCTGAACGATCTCACCCTGAGAGCTGAATTTCTCTTCTTTGAGTAATGCCTTGAAAGCTTTGATTAATTCTTCTTGTTTTGCCGAGCTGCGCATAAGTTACCTACAATCTGGCGAAAGAAACAACATTATTATGCATTTAAATGAATTTTTATGCAAACGTTCTGCCAAAAATGAGGCTGAAATAATGTTATGAAAGCGGCGGATTTTATCAAAATTTGTTATTGGTGAACATGCCTGCGTCACGACTCGAAAATAAGGCATAAAGTAAATCAAATGTTATGAAATTGATGTTGTTTTGATGATTGAAGAGGGTGTAATGTAACCGCCTGTTGATATGTTGCTCCGGTAGTGACCTGCGTCCTGGACGCTGTTTTTCCTGATTTGCGTGAGGTATGAATGCGAAAGAGCGAGCATGACCTCTCAATCTGAAGGTGAAAAGATTGTAATGACTTCCGCCCTGGATAATTATGGTCGCCATCAAAGGAGTAACGGCACTTTAATTGCAAATCATAATAAGGAGTTTAGGATGAAAGTTGCAGTCCTCGGCGCGGCAGGCGGTATCGGCCAGGCGCTAGCCCTTCTACTCAAGACCCAACTGCCTTCAGGTTCAGAACTCTCTCTTTACGACATCGCTCCGGTCACCCCGGGAGTAGCGGTCGATTTAAGCCACATCCCTACCGCTGTGAAGATCAAGGGTTTCTCCGGTGAAGACGCTACCCCGGCGCTGGAAGGCGCGGACGTGGTACTGATTTCCGCAGGTGTGGCGCGTAAACCGGGTATGGATCGCTCTGACCTGTTCAACGTTAACGCAGGTATCGTGAAAAACCTGGTGCAGCAGATTGCCACCACCTGTCCGAAAGCCTGTATCGGCATCATTACTAACCCGGTTAACACCACCGTCGCTATCGCTGCGGAAGTGCTGAAAAAAGCGGGCGTTTACGACAAGAACAAACTGTTTGGCGTGACCACGCTGGACATCATCCGTTCCAACACCTTCGTTGCGGAACTGAAAGGCAAGCAGCCGACCGAGATTGAAGTTCCGGTTATCGGCGGCCACTCTGGCGTGACCATTCTGCCGCTGCTGTCCCAAATCCCGGGCGTGAGTTTCTCCGACCAGGAAGTGGCTGACCTGACCAAACGCATCCAGAATGCGGGCACTGAAGTGGTAGAAGCCAAAGCGGGTGGCGGATCGGCGACCCTGTCTATGGGCCAGGCCGCTGCACGTTTCGGTCTGTCACTGGTTCGCGCAATGCAGGGCGAGCAAGGCGTAGTGGAATGCGCGTATGTGGAAGGCGACGGTGAACATGCCCGTTTCTTCTCCCAACCGCTGCTGCTGGGCAAAAACGGCATTGAAGAGCGTAAAAGCATCGGTACGCTCAGCGCGTTTGAACAGCAGGCGCTGGAAGGCATGCTGGATACCCTGAAAAAAGACATTACTCTCGGCGAAGAGTTCGTTAATAAGTAAGCGTCGCGGGAAAGATAATCAAAACCGGAACAGACGTTCCGGTTTTTTTTCGTCTGTTAATTGGTGAAAGGATATTCCTGAACGGTGACCTGCAACGTCAGTTTCTTATCATCGCGCATGACCACAACCGGGATGACGGAGCCCGGGCGAATTTCCGCCACCTGGTCCATCGTTTCCAGCGCGGAGAGCGCCGGTTTATTGTTCACCGAAACAATCACGTCATTCACCTGAATGCCGGCGTGCGCCGCCGGTCCGTCCGGCGTGACTTCATTCACGATAATGCCCTGGATTTGATCAATACCCGTCACCGGGCCGTGCATCGGCGAAATTTCCCGTCCGCCGATACCGATATAGCCACGAATTACCCGCCCGTCACGGATTAGCTTATCCATGATTTTGGTAGCGAGCTGCGTAGGAATCGCAAAGCCAATCCCTTCCGGCGTTTCGCCATCGTTGCTCTTGTCAAAAGAGAGGGTGTTAATGCCCATCAGCTCGCCCAGCGAATTCACCAGCGCGCCGCCGGAGTTGCCGTGGTTGATGGAGGCATCGGTTTGCAGAAAGCTTTGCCGGCCGGACGGGTTGAGGCCGATACGCCCGGTGGCGCTGATAATACCCTGCGTGATGGTCTGCCCAAGGTTGTAGGGGTTGCCGATCGCCATAACCACATCACCGATGTGCGGCATACGTTTACCATTGATCGGGATGGTGGGCAGCGCCGTGGCGTTAATCTTTAATACCGCCAAATCGGTCAGACCGTCGGAGCCGACCAGTAGCGCTTCAAAGACGCGTCCATCCTGCAAGGCAACGATGATCTGGTCTGCATCATTAATGACGTGTTTGTTGGTCAGGATATACCCGCGTTGGTCCATGATAACGCCGGAACCCAGCGTGCGGATTTCTAACTGATTGCGACCGCCGTTACTGACGCCGCGGTTATAGACATTGACCACCGCAGGCGCAGCGCGGCGCACCGCTGAGTTATAGCTGAGCGGCGTGTCATCTGCGCTGTTGTACGCAGGGGTCGATTCGGCGCTGTTTTTTCGCAAAGACGGCATCAGCGCCAACAGAATTGCCGCGACAATCAGTCCGAAAAAGACGGGCCGTAAAAGCTTCAGAAACATGGATAAACGTTAGTTAGCAGGAAGACCGGGGCAGCATATCATGAGATTAACGGACATCACACGCGCCCGTGTGATGTCCGTGAGCAAAACCGTTAGCGCATCAACAGATACAGGCTGTCATTGCCACGCATAATGTGCAGAGCAACCACTGACGGCTTCGATTCCATGAGTTTACGTATTTCCGCGATGGTGCTGACGCGCTCGCGGTTAACGCCAATGATCACGTCGTCTTTATGCAGGCCAGCCTGTGCCGCTGCACTGCCTTTCTCGACGCTCTCAATGGTCACGCCTTTGGTACCGTCTTTAAGCTGGCCATCGCTCAACGTTGCGCCCTGGAGCGCCGGAATAATCATCTCCGCGCTGGCGGACGACGAAGTGCTTTTATCCAGCGTGACGTTGACGTCAAGCGGCTTGCCGTCACGCAGTAACCCCAGTCTCACCGTGGTGCCCGGTGCAGTGGTGGCGATACGCGAACGTAGCTCGGCAAAGCTGTTCAGGGTTTTGCCGTTGAGGCTGGTGATCACGTCCCCGGATTTAATCCCGGCTTTCGCCGATCCGGAATTAGGTAGCACTTCGCTGACGAAGGCGCCGCGCTGGACGTTGAGATTAAAGGCCTTCGCCAGATCCGCGCTCATCTCAGTGCCTTTAATGCCTAACAGGCCGCGTTTGATCTCGCCGGACTGAATCAGCTGATTCGCCAGGGTTTGCGCCATGTTGCTGGGGATCGCGAAGCCGATGCCGACGCTGCCGCCGCCCGGCGCGAGAATGGCAGTGTTAATCCCGATGAGCTCGCCGTTAAGGTTCAGCAGCGCGCCGCCGGAGTTGCCGCGGTTGATGGAGGCGTCAGTCTGGATAAAGTTTTCCAGCCCTTCCAGATTCAGCCCGCTGCGGCCCAGCGCGGAAACGATACCTGAGGTCGCGGTTTGCCCAAGGCCGAATGGGTTGCCTACCGCCACGGCGAAATCGCCGACGCGCAGGGTATCGGAATCCGCGACCTTAATTTGGGTCAGGTTAGTGGCATTCTGAAGTTGCAGCAGCGCGATATCGCTTTGATCGTCGCCGCCAATCAGTTTGGCGTCGAACTCGCGTCCATCATTCAACTGAACGCTAATTTTCTGCGCCTGGTTAATCACATGATTATTGGTCAGCACATAGCCTTTGGCCGCATCAATGATCACGCCGGAACCCAGCCCTTCAAACGGCTGTGCGGGCTGGTCGGGCATTTCTTCACCGAAAAATTTCTTTAGCTCTTCCGGCACTTTCTGGCTCTGTGTAGCGGTGCCTTCAACCTGCACGCTCACCACGGCAGGCAGCACTTTCTCCAGCATCGGCGCCAGGCTGGGTATGGCTGCCTGGCCCGGCACCTGGGAGGGGATCGCCGCCGCCACCTGACTCGGTGTCGACAGGGATAATCCGACACTTAACGCTAACGCACTCAACAACAGGGTTTGTTTTTTCATGAATGCTCGCTCTCGCAACCTGGAATAAGAAATGTCACCCAAAACGTGTCGATGTTATTGAATTCCCGAACGGGTAACAATGGAGACGGTATCTTTTACTATACGTCAGACGCAAAAAAACAGGACGCGAATATCGCGCCCTGAGAAAAAAATGATCGGTATGAATTAATCGCGTTTTGCGCCGTTGCGCAGAAGGCCTGACGCGCCTTCGGAATAGTCGCGCGGCATCTGCACCGGCGCCTGATCGTTGCCCGCTTCGGATTCCGCCAGACGGTTGCGGAAAGGATTGGACTCCGCAGACATCTCCGGCAGCAGGCTGCTGGAGCTTTTGGCCATATGTTGATACAGCTGGCGATAATCATGGGCCATATTGTCCAGCAGCTCAGCGCTGCGGGCGAAATGGCTCACCAGCTCCTCACGGTACTCTTCAAGTTCCGCTTTGTTTTTTTCCAGTTCGTACTGCAGGGCCTGTTGCTGACGTAATTTGCGATTACCAAAGCGCATTGCGACGGCACCGACGATGATACCGACGACTAACCCAATTAGCGCGTATTCCCAGGTCATGAACATCTCCCGTTGTATTGTGTTTCCGTAGGGTAAGAATAGAGAGGACTGACTTACCTTCGCCCAATAATGCCACTATAACCGCTAAAGGCGCAGAAGTGGAATCCTGCAGGCGCATCGCGTAGTGTAGTACGGCCTTTTTTTCGCCAGTCGTGATCTACGGCAAACCGATTCTCAAGGAATAACAACAACATCATGCAAAACCTTTCCCCCACATCGCGTTATCTCCAGGCACTTCAGGATAAATCCCATCAACCAGACGACGTTCAACGCGAGGCGGTAAACCGTCTTGAAGCTATTTACCAGGCGTTGACGGCGAAGCGCGACGAACCGCCGCAGGAGCAAGGGCTTAAAGCCGCATTCACTAAATTACTGGGTAAACGTCCGAGCGCGCCGTCCACGCCGGTGCGCGGCCTTTATATGTGGGGCGGCGTCGGGCGCGGAAAAACCTGGCTGATGGATCTGTTTTATCAAAGCCTGCCGGGGGAGCGTAAACAGCGGCTCCATTTTCACCGTTTTATGCTGCACGTGCATGAAGAGTTGGGCCAGTTGCAGGGGCAAACCGATCCCCTGGAAATCATTGCCGATCGGTTTAAAGCTAAAACGGATGTGCTGTGCTTTGATGAATTTTTTGTCTCCGACATCACCGACGCGATGCTGCTGGGCGGGTTAATGAAGGCGTTATTCAGCCGGGGGATCACGCTGGTGGCGACGTCGAATATTCCGCCTGACGAGCTGTATCGCAACGGCCTGCAGCGCACCCGCTTTTTGCCGGCGATTGAGGCGATCAAACATTATTGCGATGTCATGAATGTCGATGCGGGCATTGATTATCGCCTGCGCACGCTGACTCAGGCGCATTTGTGGCTGTCGCCGCTCAATGAGGAGACGCGTCAGCAGATGGACGCGCTGTGGCGCGCGCTTGCGGGCGGATCGCGTGAAAACGCCCCAACGCTTGAGATCAACCATCGCCCTTTAGCCACGCTGGGCGTGGAAAACCAAACCCTGGCGGTAAGCTTCAGCACGCTGTGCGTCGACGCGCGCAGCCAGCATGACTACATCGAACTGTCGCGCCAGTTCCACACCGTGATGCTTCATGACGTGGCGGTGATGACGAAACTGAACGAAAACGAAGCGCGACGGTTTATCGCGCTGGTGGACGAGTTTTACGAGCGCCGCGTCAAGCTGGTGGTCACCGCCGCTGCGCCGATGTTTGAAATCTATGCTGGCGAACAGTTGAAATTTGAGTTTCAACGATGCCTGTCGCGCTTGCAGGAAATGCAGAGCGAAGAGTACCTCCGCAGCGAGCATATGCCTTAACGTCACGGCGCGGCGCAGGGGAGAAATACTGCGTTTGTTCACAAAAAGTGGTCGATCTTTGAGGTCGACTTCTCTATAATCCTGCGACCCCACGTTACAAGAAAGTTTTTTTCCCAAAACTTTTTGTGTGCTGGCATTTGCTATTCGAAGGGGTAGGTTTGCCGGACTTTGTCGCGTGAACCTCAACTGACTAAACGTTTGGGTGTTCACCAACGTGTAACTTATTATTTGGGTAAGCTTTTAATGAAAACTTTTACAGCTAAACCAGAAACCGTAAAACGCGACTGGTATGTTGTTGACGCGACCGGTAAAACTCTGGGCCGTCTGGCTACTGAACTGGCTCGTCGCCTGCGCGGTAAGCATAAAGCGGAATACACTCCGCACGTCGATACCGGTGACTACATCATCGTTCTGAACGCAGAAAAAGTTGCTGTAACCGGCAACAAGCGTTCTGACAAAATGTACTATCACCACACCGGCCACATCGGTGGTATCAAAGAAGCGACCTTTGAAGAGATGATTGCCCGCCGTCCTGAGCGTGTGATTGAAATCGCGGTTAAAGGCATGTTGCCAAAAGGCCCGCTGGGTCGTGCTATGTACCGTAAACTGAAAGTTTACGCGGGTAACGAGCACAACCACGCGGCACAGCAACCGCAAGTTCTGGACATCTAATCGGGATTATAGGCAATGGCTGAAAATCAATACTACGGCACTGGTCGCCGCAAAAGTTCCGCTGCTCGTGTTTTCATCAAACCGGGTAACGGCAAAATCGTTATCAACCAACGTTCTCTGGAACAGTACTTCGGTCGTGAAACTGCCCGCATGGTAGTTCGTCAGCCGCTGGAACTGGTCGACATGGTTGAGAAACTGGATCTGTACATCACTGTTAAAGGTGGTGGTATCTCTGGTCAGGCTGGTGCGATCCGTCACGGTATCACCCGCGCTCTGATGGAGTACGATGAGTCTCTGCGTTCTGAACTGCGTAAAGCTGGCTTCGTTACTCGTGACGCTCGTCAGGTTGAACGTAAGAAAGTCGGCCTGCGTAAAGCACGTCGTCGTCCGCAGTACTCCAAACGTTAATTCTTTTCTGCTTGCAGAATCGAATGGCGAAAAACCCGGTCTTTGTGCCGGGTTTTTTTATGGCTCTTCTCCTGGAAAACGCCTAAATAGCTGGTACAGCGTTACTTTTAAGGCAAATCCCGTATCCCCTCACCACAAAGCCCTTAAAATCTGGTAAACTATCATCCAATTTTCTGCCCAAATGCTGGTAACTGTTCACATTTTGGTCTGGGCACTGGCTACGATGTCAGTTCGGCAGGGAAGGGTAACCCATAAAGGCTGGCCGTCGTTGCGGCTGGTAGCAGTATTTTTCTGAATATACCTGGAGGTTTTCATGGCTGTCGCTGCCAACAAACGTTCGGTAATGACGCTGTTTTCTGGTCCTACTGATATCTATAGCCATCAGGTTCGTATCGTCCTGGCAGAGAAGGGTGTCAGTTTTGAAATTGAGCATGTGGACGCTGACAACGTTCCACAGGATCTGATTGACCTCAACCCGAATCAAAGCGTTCCGACCCTGGTAGACCGTGAACTGACGTTGTGGGAATCCCGCATCATCATGGAATACCTTGATGAGCGTTTCCCCCATCCTCCGCTGATGCCGGTTTATCCGGTTGCACGCGGTGAAAGCCGTCTCTACATGCATCGTATCGAAAAAGACTGGTATAGCCTGATGAATGTAGTGGTCAACGGTTCCGCTCAGGAAGCGGATGCAGCGCGTAAACAGCTGCGCGAAGAGCTGCTGGCTATCGCCCCGGTATTTGGCCAAAAGCCTTATTTCCTGAGTGATGAATTTAGCCTGGTGGATTGCTACCTCGCTCCGCTGTTGTGGCGTTTGCCGCAGTTGGGGATTGAACTGATTGGCGCGGGCTCAAAAGAGCTGAAAGGTTATATGACCCGCGTATTTGAACGTGACTCCTTCCTCGCTTCCCTGACGGAAGCCGAGCGCGAAATGCGTCTGCAAACCCGGGGCTAAACCGAATGGATATGTCGCAACTTTCTCCACGTCGTCCGTATCTGCTGCGAGCCTTCTATGAATGGCTGCTGGATAACCAGCTTACGCCGCACCTGGTCGTGGATGTCACGTTGCCGGGCGTTAATGTGCCGATGGAATACGCGCGTGACGGGCAAATTGTATTAAATATCGCGCCGCGCGCGGTGGGTAACCTGGAACTGGCCAATGACGAAGTGCGTTTTAACGCGCGTTTCGGCGGCGTCCCGCGCCAGGTTTATGTTCCGCTGGCTGCGGTGTTAGCCATTTACGCCCGTGAAAACGGCGCGGGCACCATGTTTGAGCCGGAAGCTGCGTACGATGAAGAAGTTTCCAGCCTCAACGATGATGATTCAGGCCTCACGGAAAATGACACCGTGATGTCGGTCATCGATGGTGATAAGCCCGATCATGAGGACGATTCACCGGATGACGATCCGCCGCCGCGTGGTGGCCGTCCGGCGCTGCGTGTCGTGAAGTAACAGGTGTGAAATAAAAAAAGCCGGGGCAAAAACCCTGGCTTTTTTTATGCAAGCGTATCTGGCTTACTGCTGTTCTTCAGCCAGTTCCCGCAGATACTGGAAAATCAGGCGCGCAGATTTCGGCGCTTTATTGCCTTCTTTTTCTTTCTTCGCGTTGCGGATAAGCGAACGCAGCTGCTGGCGATCCGCCTGCGGCCACAGTTTCAATACCTCCGGCACCGCATCATCGCCTTCCCCAATCAGTCGATCGCGTAGCGCTTCCAGCTTATGGAACAGCGCAACCTGTTGGTTGTGGCGGTTTTTGAGCTTATCAAGCGCCTGACGAATAGGATCGACATCGCGGTTACGCAACATTTTTCCGATCAGTTGAAGCTGGCGGCGACGGCCTTCTTTCTTGATTTTCTGCGCCAGTTCAATCGCGGCGCGCAGTTCTTCATCCAGAGGGATTTTATCCAGCGCATTTTTACCCAGCTCGACCATCTCAAGGCCGAGGCGCTTTAACTCTTCGGCGTCGCGTTTGATCTCACTTTTACTGACCCAGATAATCTCATCATCATCGTCTTCGTTTTGATCATCGGGCACGTCGTCGAGCCAGTCTTCGGGCTGCTTTGTCATTTCAGGCTCCTTAAAAAAAGAGGCTAATACTATCAGTAATGGCGCGCACTGCGAAATGGTTCTCTGTTAGACTCACTTAAGACGTTTCGAATTATCACCTTACATTATGGCACTCGCGATGAAAGTAATCACACAAGTTGAAGCGCAGCGCAAAACGCTGGAACAGGCGGTCTCTCAGGCGCTGGAGCTCGCTGCCGGTAAAGCCGACGGTGCGGAAGTGGCAGTCAGTAAAACCACCGGCATCAGCGTCAGCACCCGCTACGGTGAAGTGGAAAACGTAGAGTTCAACAGCGATGGCGCGCTGGGCATTACGGTTTACCATCAGAACCGTAAAGGCAGCGCCTCATCGACCGATTTAAGCCCGGACGCGATTGCCCGTACCGTGCAGGCCGCGCTGGATATCGCTCGCTACACCTCGCCCGATCCGTGTGCGGGCGTGGCAGATAAAGAACTGCTGGCGTTTGACGCCCCCGATCTGGATCTTTTCCATCCGGCAGAAGTGGACGCCGATCGCGCCATCGAACTGGCGGCGCGTGCCGAAGAGGTGGCGCTGAAAGCCGATAAGCGGATCACTAACACCGAAGGCGGCAGCTTTAACAGCCATTACGGCATTAAAGTGTTCGGCAACAGCCATGGCATGCTGCAGAGCTACTGTTCAACGCGCCACTCCCTTTCAAGCTGTGTGATCGCGGAACAGGACGGCGATATGGAGCGCGACTATGCCTATACCATCGGTCGTGCGATAGAAGACTTACGTTCACCGGAGTGGGTAGGCGAAGAGTGCGCCCAGCGCGTCCTGTCGCGCCTGGCACCGCGTAAGCTCTCTACTATGAAGGCACCGGTGATTTTCGCCCGTGAAGTGGCGACTGGCCTGTTTGGTCATCTGGTTGGCGCGATTGCGGGCGGCGCGGTATACCGCAAATCGACCTTCCTGCTGGATTCGCTGGGCAAACAGATCCTGCCGGAGTGGCTCACCATTGAAGAGCACCCGCACTTGTTGAAAGGCCTGGCCTCCACGCCGTTCGACAGCGAAGGGGTCCGCACCGAGCGTCGCGATATCGTCAAAGATGGCGTACTGCAACAGTGGCTGTTGACCAACTACTCTGCGCGCAAACTGGGTTTGACCAGCACCGGACACGCGGGCGGCATCCATAACTGGCGCATTAACGGGCGTGGTTTAGGCTTCGATGCCTTGCTGAAAGAGATGGGCACTGGCCTTGTGGTGACTGAACTCATGGGGCAGGGCGTAAGCGGGATCACCGGCGATTACTCGCGTGGCGCGGCGGGATTCTGGGTGGAAAATGGCATGATCCAGTATCCGGTTAGCGAAATCACCATTGCCGGTAACCTTAAAGACATGTGGCGTAACATCGTCACCATCGGCGACGATATCGAAACGCGCAGCAATATTCAGTGTGGTTCGGTGTTACTGCCAGAGATGAAAATCGCCGGTCAGTAAATCTATTAAAGGCGCGAGGTATCGCGCTTTTTTTTCCCGTTTATACTTCATTCTGCGGGTGCGTTGACCTCTCCACGCGAGGCCAGTATTTGCGTGTGCCACGTTCAGAGGCCGTAGCTGCAACGCGAATTATTCAGGGTATACAACAACAAGAAGGTGACCTCATGCGTAAGCAACTGATTGCAATGTTGGCCGTGTCGTCTGTGTTATTCAGTGGCGTCAGTCTGGCGAAGGATCTGGAAGATGATATGGATATCCTTAACGACAATCTCAAAATCGTCCAAAAAACCGATGATGCCGGGGAGATGAAAAACGCACTGACCGAAATGCGCGCCGCTGCGCTGGATGCACAAAAAGGCACGCCGCCGAAGCTGGAAAACAAAGCCCCGGACAGTCCTGAAATGAAGGATTTCCGTCACGGATTACAGACGCTGGTCGGTCAAATCGACGGGGCGCTGAAGCTGGCGAATGAGGGAAAAATCAAAGAAGCGAAGGCGGCAGCGGAAGATTTTAAAACCACCCGCAACACCTATCACAAAAAGTACCGTTAATAGCTTAGTGAAAAGTGGGAGCCGCCTGGCTCCCGCTTTACCCTCACCCTTCCATAAGCAAATCCAATACCTGTCACATTTTTGAGCTTTCACCCGCAGAAGGAATGAAGGCTTAGCGGATGCCGTTGGCTTGTTTCTCGCGATAATCCTCACACATTCCCGACGATAAATCGCCAATCCCGCCTTTTATGTGGAACAGATCACTCCTGCCACTGGCCTTTCCACTTCGAAGTGGAAAACAACTCGCTACAAACTTTTAACCTCTGTCGTTACTTTTACTCCAGAACCATTAACGGAGTCACGCCAGTGAATAACGGAGCAGTCAGTCATGATGGGGGAGAGCAGGCGACGCAGATAGACCATCTTGCCGAACGCATGCTGGCGCAGGTGTATGCCTTACTGCACCGCCATCACGTCATTCCCAATGCGGTACAGGAACAAATGCTGACGTCACACGTCCGCGCAATGGCGCACCGGTCAGTCACCGGCGAGCCGTTGCCGGAAGTGGATGCCAGCTTGTTTGACGAAATTTCAGCTGAATCAATGGCGCTTGCCCGTGAAGTCGTCGCCAAATTTGGCAACCTTCCCGATGAAGAAGCCTGGCTGTTGTCAGTGCACTTCGAAGTCGCGAAAGAAAACCTTTAAGGAGCAAACATGGAACAGATAACAGTGGTGATTGGCGATCGTCTGGGGAAAGGCCAGAAAGTAGCGGCTGGCGTGGAGAAAGCCGGTGGTCGGGCAGTCGTCGTACCTGGCGTGGCGGCAGACATGAAGCTGGGCGACGTCATGAAAGCAGAAAATGCCACCTTTGGCATTTCGTTCTGTGGCAGCGGCGGCGCGGGCGCGATCACTGCGCAAACCAAGTATGGCTACAAAGCCAAATACGGTATGCGCTCGGTGGAGGAAGGCGTGACCGCCATCAACGAAGGCTGCAACGTGCTGGGATTCGGCTTTATGGATAAAGAAGAGCTGGGCGAGCGTCTGGTACAGGCATGGCAGAAGAAACACGGCGCTTAAGCATGAAAGAACAATTCACCACCACGGTGAGAGTATCCGGTAAAGGCGACGCCAAAGCGCGTGCCTTTGCCGACGCCCTGAACCATGTTCAGGCCTCGGTGATGAAGGCATCGCCGCATATCTTACTGCGTATTGAGCCACAGGATGTGCAGGTTGTTCATGCGCGTGAAACGGTGCGTAAAGAAGCCTTTCTGTTCTTCTTTTTGCGCCGGGAAAGACGCACCTACAGCGTGGAGCTGGATGTGACCGTCAACGTGACAGCCATCAATCTCGATAAGGTGGATTTCGTCACGCAACGCTGATTCTCACTAAAAGGGCAGACGAATGTTCCTGATAATATTAATAAAATCGCTCATTATCGGCGGCCTGGTTGGCGTCGGTGTGGGCGCCGGGGCTGCACGCATGTTTCATGCGCCTACCACACAGGGTATGGGCGCGTTTCGTACTTTGGGCGAGCTGAACTCCTGTGAAGGGGATCCGGCCTCTCACTTCTCCTTTGGTCTTGGGTTCTTCTTCAACGCATGGGCGTCGTCCGTTGCGGCAGGATCGTTCACCCAGGACGTCGATCACCGCATCATCCCCAACTGGGGCGCCGCAGCGCTGATGGTAAAAAATCGCAACGTCGGTGAGACCCTGCACGATCCGAAAAAAATGGCGATCGCCTGCGGCGTCATCGGCATGATCGTTGTGACCTTTCTGAACCTCACCGCGTCTTCTGTTCCCGAAGCGTTACAGGTTACCGCCGTCAAAGTGTTGGTCCCGGCAGCTAACCTGTTGGTGAATACCGTGATGCCGGTAATTTTCTGGCTGGCGGCGATTGATGCGGGCAAGAAATCCGGCTTTTGGGCGACCGTCTTCGGTGGCGCAGCGCAGCTGATAATGGGTAATGCCGTGCCGGGGTTGGTATTAGGCATCCTGATTGGTAAAGGCGTCGAAGAGAGCGGCTGGAACCATGTTACCAAAGTGATGATGGTGGCGATTGTCCTGCTGTTCGTACTGAGCGGCTTCTTCCGTGGTTTCGACATGAAGATGATCGAATCCTTCAATATGACCGTGCCGAACTGGCTCGAACTGATCCACAACTCGCTGAGCGGCAAATAACGGAGGCACCATGGAAGAGAATAAAGGTTTTTGGTATGCCGACTGGTCCTTCCCGATCTTTGTTGGCCTATTGTCATCCGGGGTGTTTGCCGGGACACACATGTACTATCTGTACGGCATCGGCGCCTTTAACGAAGTGGCTTTCGTGGCAATGCTGAAAGCAGGCATTGATACCGGTGTTTATGGCGCGGTAGCGGCGTTTGGCGCCAGTTTCCTGTTTGCCCGCATTATTGAAGGTTCCCTGGTGGGGATCCTGGATATCGGCGGCGCAATCCAGACCGGTGTCGGTCTGGGCGTTCCGGCGCTGCTGCTGGGCGCAGGTTTCGTATTCCCGGTAGCGAACTTTGCCGCATCGCTGGTCACGGGACTGGTGATTGGTCTGGCGATTGGTTACATCATCATCCTGGCCCGTAAGTTCACCATCAACCAGAGCGATTCCACCTACGGGGCGGACGTCATGATGGGAGCCGGTAACGCTTCTGGTCGCTTCCTCGGACCGCTAATCATCCTGAGCGCCATGACCGCCTCCATTCCTATTGGCATCGGTTCACTGGCGGGCGCGCTGCTGTTTTATCTCTGGCAGAAGCCGATTACCGGCGGCGCAATCCTCGGCGCGATGATATTAGGTTCGCTGTTCCCGATTGCCATTAGTTAACAGCAACAGGTATACCCGGGCGGGCACGTGATTGCCCGCCTGGCGAGGAGAAAGACATGTTTGATTTACTCCTGCGCCGTGCGCGTCTGGTTGACGATACGGTTAGCGATATTGCCATCAGGGATGGGAAAATCGCCGCGCTGGGCGACATTCATGGTCCGGCCACGAAAACGGTCGATTTGCGTGGCGAGTGCTACGTCAGCGCGGGCTGGATTGATTCCCACGTTCATTGCTATCCGAAATCGCCCATTTATCACGATGAACCGGACAGTATCGGTATCGCCACTGGCGTAACCACCGTAATCGATGCCGGCAGTACGGGTGCTGATGATATTGACGATTTCTATACCATTACCCGCCACGCCGCCACGGAGGTTTACGCCCTGCTTAACATTTCCCGCGTGGGTCTCATTGCCCAGAACGAACTGGCGAATATGGCAAATATTGATGGCGAGGCGGTAAAACAGGCGGTTAAACGCCATCCCGATTTTATTGTCGGTCTGAAAGCCCGCATGAGCAGTAGCGTAGTAGGTGAAAACGGTATTACGCCCCTGGAGCGAGCCAAAGCGATGCAGCAGGAAAACGGCAACTTGCCGCTGATGGTGCATATCGGCAATAACCCGCCGGATCTGGACGACATTGCTGAGCGCCTGAGCTGTGGCGACATCATTACCCACTGCTATAACGGAAAACCCAACCGGATCCTGACGCCGGGCGGTGAGCTGCGCGCTTCGGTGACCAGAGCTATCCAGCGTGGCGTGCACCTTGACGTCGGTCATGGTACTGCCAGCCTCAGCTTTGCCGTGGCGAAGCGTGCGATTAGCCTGGGCGTTCTGCCTCATACCATTAGCTCGGATATCTACTGTCGCAATCGTATTAAGGGGCCGGTGTATTCACTGGCAAATGTGATGTCGAAATTTCTCGCCATCGGCATGTCGCTGCCGCAAGTCATTGACTGCGTAACGGCCAACGCCGCCGATGCCCTGAATTTGAAAACCAAAGGCCGTCTTCAGCCAGGCCTGGATGCGGATTTAACCCTGTTTACGCTCAGACGTCAGCCGACGCTGCTGATGGATGCAGAAAACGACAGCTTACAGGCTGATGTCATGCTGGTGCCGCTTGCAGCGGTGCGCGCAGGCAAGGGTTACATGACTAAACAAGGGAGCGCGGAACATGCCGTCTATTTTTGAAAAATACCATTTAAAGCAGGTGATAAATACCTCAGGCCGCATGACCGCGCTGGGTGTATCAACGCCGCGACCGGAGGTCGTGGATGCCGCGATGGCAGGAATGAATCAGTATTTCGAAATGAAAGATCTGGTGAACAAGACCGGAGAATACATCGCAAAACTGCTTGATGTGGAAGGCGCAACCGTTGTGTCCTGCGCCTCTGCGGGGATCGCTCAGTCCGTGGCGGCGGTACTGGTTCAGGATAGCGACTGGCTGCTGGAAAACCTGCATGTTACCCCCGTTGAGAATAACGAAATCGTGCTGCCGAAAGGCCATAACGTCAACTTTGGCGCACCGGTCGGTACGATGGTGGCGCTGGGTGGCGGCAAACTGGTCGAAGCGGGTTATGCCAACGAATGTTCTGCTGCGCAACTGGCAGCCGCCATTACGCCGCGTACGGCGGCGATCCTCTACATCAAATCCCACCATTGTGTGCAGAAAAGTATGCTCAGCGTCGAGCAGGCGGTGGTCGTCGCGCGCAAACACAACCTGCCGCTGATCGTCGACGCGGCGGCGGAAGAAGATTTGCAATGTTACTACCGCGCCGGGGCCGATTTGGTGATTTACAGCGGCGCGAAAGCCATTGAAGGGCCGACCAGCGGACTGGTGATTGGCAAAACGCAGTACGTGGAGTGGGTGAAACGCCAGACGGCGGGGATCGGTCGCGCAATGAAGGTCGGCAAAGAGGGCATTCTGGGCCTGACCTGTGCCATTGAACTCTATCTGCACGCGCAAAAAGAGAGCGGGGCGGAGATGGTAGAAAAAATGACGCCCTTTATCAACGCGCTGAATACGCTTAACGGCGTGAGTGCCCGCGTGGTGTGGGACAGCGCCGGACGTGATATCGCTCGTACCGAAATCACGTTTGATGAAGCCGTCACCGGCATTGCTACCGGCGAGCTGGTGGAGGCACTGAAGCAGGGCGAGTATGCCATCTACTTCCGTGGCTACAAAGCTAACGAAGGCATTATCGAAGCCGATGTGCGAAGCGTGGATCGCGCGCAGTTGGACATTGTCGCGCGTCGCATCGCTGACGTGATAAATCAGGAGAAATCAGCATGAAACTGACTCCAAATTTTTACCGCGATCGCGTCTGCCTGAACGTACTGGCAGGTTCGAAACAGAATGCCCGCGAAATTTATGACGCGGCGGAAGGGCATGTGCTGGTGGGCGTACTATCCAAAAACTACCCGGACGTTAGCAGTGCGGTGGCGGATATGCGTGAATACGCGGCGCTTATCGACAACGCGCTGTCGGTTGGCCTCGGCGCAGGGGATCCGAACCAGTCGGCAATGGTGAGTGAAATCGCCCGTCAGGTACAGCCGCAACACGTTAACCAGGTGTTTACCGGCGTGGCTACCAGCCGCGCGTTGCTGGGGCAAAACGAGACGGTGGTCAACGGCCTGATATCGCCCACGGGCACGCCGGGCAAAGTCAAAATCTCTACCGGCCCGCTCAGCAGCAAGGCCGCAGAAGGCATCGTCCCCGTTGAGAGTGCGATTGCTTTGCTTAAAGACATGGGCGGCAGCTCGGTGAAATATTTCCCGATGGGAGGGCTGGCGAGCCGCGACGAGTACCAGGCCGTCGCGGAAGCCTGCGCCCGTTATGACTTCTGGCTGGAGCCCACTGGCGGCATCGATCTGGAAAACTTCGGTGAGATTTTGCAGATTGCGCTGGATGCCGGTGTCTCCAGAATCATTCCTCACATTTATAGTTCGATTATTGATAATGTGAGCGGTAACACACGTCCGGCGGATGTGCGCCAGCTACTTGCTATCACCCGAACGCGCGTAGGCGACTAACGAGGAGAGTATCGTGCGATTCCCCAACCAACGTTTAGCGCAACTGTTTGATATGTTGCAAAACGAAACGCTGCCGCAGGACGAGCTGGCGCAGCGGTTGTCGGTTTCTACGCGTACTGTCCGGGCCGATATCACGGCGTTGAATGCCTTATTGACCCGGCACGGCGCGCAGTTTGTCCTGAGCCGGGGCAATGGCTATCAGCTCAGAATTGATGATTCGGCAAGCTATCAAACCCTCCAGATGCAGCAGCCTCACGTGCTGCGCATCCCGCGCACCAGCCAGGAGCGTGTTCACTACCTGATCGTGCGTTTTCTTACGTCGGCATTCTCGATCAAACTGGAAGATTTGGCTGATGAATGGTTTGTCAGCCGTGCGACCTTGCAAAATGACATGGCGGAAGTGCGCGATCGGCTGCGGCGCTACCAACTGGTACTGGAAACGCGCCCTCGTCACGGTATGAAACTGTTCGGCAATGAAATGGCAATCCGCGCCTGTTTGACCGACCTCTTGTGGACCCTGGCGCAACAGGACCCGGCGCATCCACTGGTGACGGCAGAGGCGCTTAACGCAGGCATGCCGGAACGCTTACAGCCGATTATGCAGGAGATTTTCGGGCGTTTTCATCTTCGCTTCACTGATGAAGGTGAGCTCTTTTTACGTCTGTATTGTGCGGTCGCGGTGCGGCGTATCAGCGAAGGCTATCCGCTTTCGGACTTCGCGGGTGAAGAGGTTGCCGAATCCGTCTGCGGCGCGGCGCGGGAGCTGGCTGGCGTACTTCAGCGTCTCGCGGATAAACCGCTGTCGTCATCCGAAGAAAACTGGTTGAAAGTGCATATTGCCGCACGTCGGGTGCAGGACATTGCGCCCAGTACGATTAATGCTGATGATGAAGAGGCGCTGGTCAACTACATCCTCACGTTTATCAACACACAGTACAACTATAACCTGTTGAACGATCAGCAACTGCGTGCCGATATGCTCACCCACGTCAAAACCATGATTACCCGGGTGCGCTATCAAATCATGATCCCCAATCCGCTACTGGATAACATCAAACAACACTATCCCATGGCCTGGGATATGACGCTGGCGGCGGTGTCGGGCTGGGTTAAGTACACGCCTTATACCATTAGCGAAAACGAGATCGGCTTTCTGGTTTTACATGTTGGCGTCGGCCTGGAGCGCAGCTATAACATTGATTTTCAACGTCAGCCACGCGTGCTGCTGGTATGCGATGCCGGAAATGCCATGATCCGGATGATCGAAGCGGTGATGGCGCGTAAATATCCGCAGATTGAGATCACCCGTACGCTGACGCTGCGCGACTACGAGCAACGGGAGAGTATCAGCGAAGATTTTGTGATCGCCACGGCGCGGATCAGTGAGAAAGGCAAACCGGTCGTGATGATTGCCCCGTTCCCCACCGATTATCAACTGGAGCAGATCGGCAAGCTGGTGCTGGTGGATCGTACCCGACCGTGGATGCTGAACAAATATTTCGACGCTGCGCATTTCTGCATTATTGACGGCGTGATGGACCAGCAGACCCTGTTCCGAACGTTGTGTAACCAGCTACAGGAAGAAGGGTATGTCGATGAGGACTTCCTCGATTCGGTAGTCGAGCGTGAGGCCATCGTCAGCACCATGCTGGGTGACAGCATTGCATTGCCGCATGCGCTGGGGCTGTTAGCAAAAAAAACCGTGGTCTATACCGTGCTGGCTCCGCAGGGCATTGCCTGGGGCGATGAAACGGCGCACGTGATCTTTTTACTCGCTATCAGTAAAAGTGAGTATGAGGAGGCGATGGCCATTTACGATATTTTTGTGACTTTCCTGAGAGAACGCGCCATGACGCGGCTCTGTGGGTGTCAAAATTTTGCGGAATTTAACGCCGTAGCGATGGAATGCGTTAGCCGATTTTAACAGCGGAGCACGCGTGCCCCGCTGTTAAACATCAGCGCAAATGATGTACGACCTGATTGCTGCTGCCGCGCCAAATCAGCGCCGGATCTTTCAGATCCTGCACAAATTTGCCGTCCACCAGCACGTTGATCCGATCCACCACCTGCATCTGGTCGGCAGTCAGTTCCTCTAACCGGTAACCGGTCCACACCCAGATATCTTTGCCTGGACACTCGGCGTGGATGCGCTGTACCAGCGCCAGAATGTCCGGGACGTTTTGCGGATGCAGCGGATCGCCGCCCGAAAGGGAAATCCCCTGACGGCGGATCCGCGTGTCGTTCAGATCGCTAATGATCCGGTCTTCCATCTCACGGGTGAACGGCATCCCCGAATTCAGCCGCCAGGTGCTTTTGTTATAGCAACCGGGGCATTCATGGACGCACCCGGACACAAACAGCGTGCAGCGTGTGCCGGGCCCGTTGACGATGTCGACCGGGTAATACTGGTGATAATTCATTTTCACTTCTCATCCGCTTATCCCTTCACGTCCTGACTGCATTCGTGCGTCCGGGTCAATTACTCAGGTAAGCTTCCCCGGACTTAGGCATTTGCGGCCTGGCTATGGCGTGAAAGGCGTTGCGGAAATAACGGCCCGAAAAGCGGTGCGCTTCCGGGCAATAATACAGACGACCTTACCCGATTTGCCCATTCCCAAGATGCTTGACGCGGCGCTTCACTTCTTCCTGCTTACCGGCGTTAAACGGACGTGCATCCGGGCTGCCCAGATAACCGCAGACGCGGCGGGTCACCGATACGCGGGCCGCGTCATGGTTGCCGCATTTCGGGCAGGTGAAGCCTTTGCTGGTGCATTCGAACTCGCCGGTATAACCGCATTCATAGCACTCGTCGATAGGCGTGTTGGTGCCATAATACGGCACATGTTGATAGCTGTAATCCCACACGTCTTCCAGCGCCTTGAGGTTGTGCTGAATATTCGGGTATTCGCCATAACAAATGAACCCGCCGTTCGCCAGTGGCGGATAGGGCGCTTCAAAGTCGATTTTGTCGTACGGATTCACTTTCTTCTCGACATCGAGATGGAAGCTGTTGGTGTAATAACCTTTATCCGTCACGCCAGGCACCACGCCGAAATCGGCGGTATCCAGACGGCAGAACCGGTCGCACAGGTTTTCGCTGGGGGTGCTGTAAAGGCTAAAGCCATAACCGGTTTCATCTTTCCAGCAATCCACTGCTTTACGCAAATATTCAACGATCTCTACGGCTTTTTGACGCAGCGCGGCATTGTCATAAACATGTTCATTACCAAACAACGCGTTGATGGTCTCGTGAATGCCGATATAGCCCAGCGAAATGGAAGCGCGGCCGTTTTTAAAGATTTCTGAAACGTCATCGTCCGCTTTCAGCCGTACGCCGCAGGCACCTTCCATGTAGAGGATCGGCGCGACGCGAGCTTTTACGCCTTCGAGACGCGCAATGCGGGTCATCAGCGCTTTACGCGCCAGGGCAAGGCGGTCGTCCAGCAGTTTCCAGAAGGTGGCTTCATCACCTTTGGCTTCCAGCGCGATGCGCGGCAGGTTAAGACTGATGACGCCCAGGTTGTTGCGGCCATCGTGCACCTTTTCGCCATTTTCGTTTTCATACACGCCCAGGAAGCTGCGGCAGCCCATCGGCGTTTTGAACGATCCGGTGACCTTCACCACCTGATCGTAGTTAAGAATGTCCGGATACATGCGCTTGCTCGCGCACTCCAGGGCCAGCTGTTTAATGTCGTAGTTCGGATCGCCGTATTTGTGGTTAAGGCCGTCGCGAATGGCGAAGACCAGCTTCGGAAACACGGCGGTTTTACGATTTTTGCCCAGCCCGGCAATACGGTTACGTAGAATAGATTGCTGAATCAGACGTGATTCCCAACTGGTGCCAAGCCCAAAACCAAAGGTGACGAACGGCGTCTGCCCGTTGGCGGTGTGCAGGGTATTTACTTCGTATTCCAGCGACTGAAACGCGTCGTAGCACTCTTTTTCCGTACGGGAGCGGGCGTAGCCGTCAGCGTCCGGGATCTGCCATTCCTGCGCTACCTGGCGGTGTTTTTCGAGGCTGGCGGTGACGAACGGGGCCAGCACTTCATCGATACGGTTAATGGTGGTGCCGCCATAAATATGGCTGGCGACCTGAGCGATAATCTGGGCGGTTACCGCAGTGGCAGTCGAAATGGATTTCGGCGGTTCAATTTCCGCGTTACCCATTTTAAAGCCCTGAGTCAGCATGCCTTTAAGGTCGATCAGCATGCAGTTGAACATCGGGAAGAACGGCGAGTAATCAAGATCGTGATAGTGGATATCGCCGCGTTCATGCGCCTGCACCACATCGCGCGGCAGAAGATGCTGACGGGCGTAGTGTTTGGCGACAATCCCGGCCAGCAGGTCGCGCTGGGTAGGGATCACTTTACTGTCTTTGTTGGCGTTTTCATTGAGTAAAGCGGAGTTGGTTTGCTCCACCAGGCCCTGGATCTCCTGGTTTAAGCGGCCGCGTTTTTCGCGGGAAATATCGCGATCGTGGCGATATTCAATATAAGCGCGCGCTAACTGCTTGTAATTACCAGCCATTAACTGGTTTTCAACGGCGGTCTGGATCTCGCCGATATCCACCTGGCTGCGCCCCTGCATCTGAGCGCTAACGATTTCTGCGACGGTGGCGCAGTAATCTGCGTCATCGACTCCCGCAGCTTTAGCGGCACGAAGAATTGCTTCTCTGATTCGCTCTGACTTGAAAGGCACTTTGCACCCATCGCGTTTCATCACATGCGGTGTCATGGTTACTCCATATTAAAGAACAGGTTATCCACAGAGGCTCAGAAACAGAGGGGGCGAATATTCATGACTACGTTCATAGACTTCCCCCGCATCTGGCCGGTCTTATCCACAGCGTACTGCCGTGCCCGCCACCTGGAATTGGTGTAATAATAGACGATTAATACAATATGTAGTGGCGTCGCGCATTTTAAGTTCTATATGTAGTGATTTGCATCAAAGATGTTTCAAGTTTTTTTGATGTAGAACAAGGTAAAAATCTGGTGGCTGCAATGATGGGCGCCTGGAGAAGAAGAAAATTGAATTTAAGATAAGGCGCAGAAAAGTATGGTGAAAAAACAACCGGAGGCGCGTTTGCCTCCGGACGAAGATTAATGCTGTAGCCAGAAAACGGCTTCAAAAGGCCGCAGCGTCATCTCACGGGGCGCGGGACTGGCGTCCGGATAGTTGCTCATCAGCACCTCCCATTCACCCTCACCGTTTTCAGGCGACCACCGCTGGCTTTCCCGGCTCAGGTTTGCCGCCACGCACAGCTGCTGGCCTTGCCATTCACGGCGATAACACCACAGCCAGGGGTGCTCCGGCAATAAATCGTGATAGTTGCCCCAGGTGAAAATGGGCCATGTCTTTCGCAGTTGTATCAGCGTGCGGTAGGCATGAAACACCGAATCCGGGTCCGCAAGGGCGGCTTCAGCGTTGATGGAATCAAAATTATCGCACAGGCTAATCCAGGGTTTGCCCCGGGTGAAACCCGCATTTTCGCTGGCGTCCCACTGCATCGGGGTACGGCTGTTATCCCGCGATTTTGCCGCGAGGATCGCCAGCAACGTCTCCGGCGCGCGTCCCTGGGCGCGCAGCTCGGCGAACATATTATGGCTTTCAACATCACGGTAATCGGTAATGCGCGCAAAGTGCGGATTGGTCATGCCCAGCTCTTCGCCCTGGTAGATATAGGGCGTACCCTGCATACCGTGTAGCACCATCGCCAGCATTTTCGCCGCCGGGACGCGCAGTTCGCCTTCGTCACCAAAGCGCGACACAATGCGCGGCTGATCGTGGTTACACCAGAACAGCGCGTTCCAGGCGATATTGTGCATCCCTTGTTGCCAGTGGCGGAAAATGGCTTTGAGCGCCACATAATCGGGGGCCGCGAGCGTCCATTTTTGCCCGTTGGGGTAATCCACTTTCAGGTGATGGAAGTTGAAGGTCATGGACAGTTCGCCGCCATCCAGCGCGGCATACTGCTGGCAGTGCGCAAGGGTCGTGGAGGACATTTCGCCCACGGTCATCAGGCCACGGGGTTTAAACACATCCCGGCTAAACTCCTGCAAGAACTCATGGATGCGCGGGCCGTCGGTGTAAAAACAGCGCCCATCGCCGCCGTCGACGTCGTCGGTAAAATCCTGCGATTTGGAAACCAGATTAATCACATCAAGCCGCAAACCGTCCACGCCGCGATCGGCCCAGAACGCGCACACTTTTTTTAATGCCGCCCGTACCTGCGGGTTTTCCCAGTTAAGATCCGCCTGCTCCGGCGCAAACAGATGCAGATAGTACTCGCCGCTTTCCGCGTGCCAGCGCCAGGCGCTGCCGCCAAATTTGGAACGCCAGTTAGTGGGCGCGACATCCGGCGTTCCGTTACGCCAGATATAAAACTGGCGGTACGGGCTGTGCGGCTTCACCGCCTCGTGGAACCAGTCATGCTGAGTGGAGGTATGGTTAAACACCATGTCGAGGATAATTCGAATACCCCGTTGATGGGCTTCTTTTACCAGCCGGTCAAAGTCATCCAGGGTGCCATAGGTGGGATCGATGGCGGTATAGTTCGCCACGTCATAACCGTTATCAACCTGCGGTGAGATATAAAAGGGCGTCAGCCAGATTGCATCAACGCCAAGCGTCTTGAGGTAGTCGAGCCGCCGGGTGACGCCCGCTAAATCACCGGTGCCGCTGCCCGTGGTATCCTGGAAACTCTTTGGATAAATTTGATAGATCACCCCGTGTTGCCACCAGGGAGGCGTCGTTGTCATAACCTTTCCTGCTTATGTTGAAAGGGCGAGAAAACCCGCCCCGGAACCTGAATTACACGACGAGCAAGGTGCCCTGACGAAATTTGCGACGGTAGAGTACCGAGGTCAGAACAATTGGGATCACAATGGCGATCAGCATCGCCAGGCTAAACACTTCCCAGTAACGCGGCTGAATCGACAGAATACCAGGCAGACCGCCAACGCCGATGCCATTGGCCATCACGCCGCTCAGTCCGCATAACAAGCCGGCGAGGCCCGAACCGATCATGGCGCACAGCATCGGAAAACGGTACTTCAGGTTGATGCCGTACATGGCGGGCTCCGTTACGCCAAGGTAAGCCGAAATGGCCGCAGGTACGGAGATCTCGCGTTCGTTGTGTTTACGGCTGCAGAGGATGATGCCCGTCACCGCAGACGCCTGGGCGATGTTGGACAGCGCAATCAGCGGCCATACCGGCGTGCCGCCAAGGCTCTGGATCATCTGCATATCAATAGCCAGCGTGGTCTGGTGGACCCCGGTGATCACCAGCGGCGCATACAGGAAACCAAACAGCGCCGCGCCAATCGGGGCAAAACTGCCCGTCATCAAATGACGCACCGCCAGGGCTACGCCGTCGCCGATAAGGCGGCCAAACGGGCCGATAAAGGCGTGGGCCAGAAAGACTGCCAAAATCAATGAACACACCGGCACGACAACCAAGTATAGATAATCCGGTACGAGGCGTTTCAGCCGGGTTTCGATAAACCCGAGCGCCAGCCCTGCCAGCAACGCCGGGATCACCTGCGCCTGATAACCGACTTTCGCAATGGTAAACAGGCCGAAGTTCCACACCTCCGGCGTCTGAGAACCCAGCAGATAGGCGTTCATCAGCTGCGGCGACACCAGCGTGACGCCAAGCACGATGCCGAGGATCGGCGTTCCGCCCATTTTGCGTACCGCCGACCAGCAAATTCCCACCGGCAGATAGAAGAAAATGGCCTCGCCGATAAGCCACAGAAAGTCATAAATCGTTTTCAGCGACGGAAACAGCTGTGCCAGCGTCTTGCCGTCACTCATGGGGACATCGCCGATCACATTGCGAAAGCCGAGGATCAAACCGCCGCTAATCAGCGCTGGCAGCAGCGGAAAGAAGATCTCGGCAAAGTGTGAGATGAGCTGTTCGTGCCACTTCATATTGGCGCGCGCCGCCTGTTTGGCCTGCTCTTTATTGGCGGAACGGTGGCCCGTGGTGGCAATCAGCGCCTGGTAATAATCCCCGACGTTGGTGCCGATCACCACCTGGAATTGCCCGGCGTTGGTGAAACAGCCTTTGACCATCGGCAGCGTTTCAATGGCCCTGGGATCGGCGTTTGCCGGATTGTTCAGCACAAAGCGCAGGCGGGTAATGCAGTGCGTCACCGTGGCGATATTGTCGCGGCCACCTACTAATTCGATCAGCCGATCGATTTCCTGTTGTTTTACTTTGCTCATCATAAAGCCTCATGGCGGAGGGAGACGGAAGCGTTGAGAACGATGGCAAGGGTAAACATTCTGGCGTTTCGGGAAAATGGGAACGTTCCCGAAACGAAGCCGCGATCACACAAATCCGTATTTCAACGAATCACATCACGGAGGAGGGGATCACGATCTGTTGCGGATCGCCGCTTTGGGTGATCTGGGCGATCAACTGCAATGCCGCCTGGCGTCCGGCTTCGGCATAACCGGGATCGACAGTGATAATTTCCGGGTGCAGAAACTTCAACAACGGCGTATTGCCGACGCTGGCAAGCTGAACGGGCGCAGCGTGATGCTGCTGTAGAAACTTACTGGCGCCGATCGCCAGGGTATCCGTGGCGCACACCAGCGCGGTGGTGTCGCTATTCAATACCTCAGAAACATGTTCATAGCCCTGTTTCATCGCCAGGCCCGGCAGCGTCGCGAGAGGTGTCAGATGGTGCGCCTCACAAAAGGCCAGATAGGAATGATGGCGGCGCATCCCGGTGGTCACGTCGCTGTGTGGTACGCCGAGATAACTGATATGGCGATGGCCCGCCTGATACAGGCGCTGCATCAGGTTCTGGATCGCCCCTTCGTCGTCATAACACACCGAAGCAAATCCCGGCGCATCCCGCGCAATCAGAACCAGCATGTCCCGCCAGGAAGTAAGCGCCGCGTCATTCAGCCCGGTAAAGCCAAACAGGATCACCCCGTCGATTTTCCGCTGGCGCAGGATGCGCAGGTGCTCTTCCACCCGCGCCGCAGAGAACTGGCTTTCCATCATGATGGGATCGTAACCCTGCTCATACAAACAGGGCAGCATGGTCTGGACGGCGAGGTTTTCAGACAGGGAATCCAGACGGGTGACAATAATCGCCACGACTTTGTCGCTCTGGCCGCGCATAGCACGCGCCGAGCGGGAAGGGGAAAACCCATGCTGGCGCATCACCGCCTCAACACGCTCGCGGGTGCGCTCGCTGACGCCGCTCTCATTGTTAAGGACGCGTGACACGGTGGATTTGCCTACGCCGCTTAAGCGCGCAATGTCTTTGATGGTCAGCCGGTTTTGCATCCCTGTCTCTGCCTGAATGTCGATGGAAGTGGATAGAAGACCTTAATGCTAACCAACCGCGGAACAATGAGCAAAATCTGGTTTACGTTTGGTTTATGTACCTGACGCTATAGTGACGGCGCTCAACATTAACCGTGCGAATTTTACACGCGCCTGTCTTTTGATTTTACCGGAGGCTTTATGGATCCCGATCCCACCCCGCTTCCCTTAACGGGAATTCTGTTCCGGTAAGCACGCCTTTTGTCGCTGCTTTACCGGATGCGTAAGGCAGTGACGCAACGTCGTCCCTGCAAAAATTTGTGCCTGCCAGGCGGCTTTGCCGTGCCGGCAGCCCGGCAGCGCCTCAGGAGTGAGGCGTAGAGGGACTTTTTATGCTGTTTAAAAATATTACCCGGCAGTTGCTCGCGCAGCTGAACCGTCATTTTCCCCGTCGTCTGATGCAACGCGATCCGCTGCCGGAAGGCAACGTGTGGCGTCAGGAAACCCCGCCCGCCACCCTGACCGAACAGTGTCTGGCGGTATCGCGCATGAATGAGGACGATTTGTGGCGCGCCTTTTCCAGCCATCCTGAAGGGTTGACGCCCCGGGAAGTGGAAGACGCACGTGAACAATACGGGCCGAACCAAATCCCGGCGCAGCAGCCCGCGCCATGGTTTGTGCACCTCTGGAACTGCTACCGTAATCCCTTCAACCTGCTGCTGACGGCGCTGGGCATTTTGTCTTACGCCACTGAGGACGACCTGTTCGGCGCGGGCATCATCGCGCTGATGGTCGGGATCTCGACGCTGCTGAATTTTATTCAGGAAGCGCGCTCCACCAAAGCGGCGGACGCGTTAAAAGCCATGGTCAGCAACACGGCTACCGTGCTGCGGGTGGTAAATGACAAAGGCGAATGCCAGTGGCAGGAATTACCCATCGACCAGCTGGTGCCAGGGGATATCGTCAAACTGGCGGCAGGGGACATGATCCCTGCCGATTTGCGGGTCATAAAAGCGCGGGATCTGTTTATCGCCCAGGCGTCATTGACGGGCGAATCCCTGCCGGTAGAAAAGCACGCCCGTACCCGCCATCCCGATCAGAACAACCCGCTTGAGTGCGACAACCTGTGCTTTATGGGCACCACGGTGGTGAGCGGAACCGCGCAGGCGATGGTGATCGCCACGGGCGGCGGCACCTGGTTTGGTCAACTGGCCGGGCGGGTGAATGCGCAGGAGAGCGAGCCAAACGCCTTTCAGCAGGGGATTAGCCGCGTCAGTCTGTTGCTGATCCGCTTTATGCTGGTGATGGTGCCCGTGGTGCTGCTGATAAACGGCTTTACCAAAGGCGACTGGTGGGAAGCGGCGTTATTTGCCCTGTCGGTTGCGGTGGGGTTAACCCCGGAAATGCTGCCGATGATCGTAACGTCCACCCTGGCGCGCGGTGCGGTAAAGCTTTCGAAGCAGAAAGTTATCGTCAAACATCTGGATGCGATTCAAAACTTCGGGGCCATGGACATCCTGTGCACCGATAAAACCGGCACGCTGACCCAGGACAAAATCGCCTTAGAGAATCATACCGACGTATTCGGCCGGGTCAGCCGACGCGTGTTATGCAGCGCATGGCTTAACAGTCATTACCAGACCGGGCTTAAGAACCTGCTGGATAACGCGGTGCTGGAAGGCGTGGACGCCCCGGAGGCCCAAACGCTGGCCGCCCGCTGGCGCAAAGTGGACGAAATCCCGTTTGATTTTGAACGCCGTCGTATGTCTGTCGTGGTGGCGGAAACGGAAGAGACGCATCATGTGATCTGCAAAGGCGCGCTGCAGGAAATCCTCGATGTCTGTACCCTGGTGCGTCACGGCGATGACATAGTGCCGTTGTGCGACACCATGCTGCAACGCATTCGCAGGGTTACGGACAATCTGAATCGCCAGGGGCTGCGCGTGGTGGCTGTCGCCAGCAAAGCGCTGCCTGCCAGAAGCGAAGACTATGGTCGGGTGGATGAGTCGGACCTGATCCTTGAAGGCTACATCGCGTTTCTCGATCCGCCGAAAGAGACCACGGCACCTGCGTTAAAAGCGCTGAAAGAGAGCGGTATCGCGGTCAAAATCCTGACGGGCGACAGTGAACTGGTGGCCGCTAAAGTGTGCCACGAAGTGGGGCTTAACCCTGGCCGGCCGGTGGTCGGCAGTGAAATCGAACCGTTAAGCGACCGCGAACTGGCGCAACTCGCGTTACGTACCACGCTTTTTGCACGCCTGACACCGTTGCATAAGGAACGCATTGTGCGGCTGTTGCGCGGGGAAGGGCACGTTGTGGGCTTTATGGGCGACGGGATTAATGACGCCCCGGCGCTGCGGGCGGCAGACATTGGCATCTCCGTGGACGGCGCGGTGGATATCGCCCGTGAAGCGGCGGATATTATCCTGCTGGAAAAGAGCTTAATGGTGCTGGAAGAGGGCGTTATCGAAGGACGCCGCACCTTTGCCAATATGCTTAAGTACATTAAAATGACCGCCAGTTCTAACTTCGGCAACGTGTTTAGCGTGCTGGTGGCGAGCGCCTTTCTGCCGTTCCTGCCGATGCTGCCGATTCATTTACTGATCCAAAACCTGCTGTACGATGTGTCTCAGGTGGCGATCCCGTTTGATAACGTCGATGACGATCAGGTGGCGAAACCGCAACGCTGGAATCCGGCCGATCTGGGACGCTTTATGATCTTCTTTGGCCCGATTAGCTCTATCTTCGACATCGTGACATTTTGCGTTATGTGGTGGGTCTTCAAGGCCAACGTGCCGGAAGCGCAAACGCTGTTCCAGTCCGGTTGGTTTGTGGTGGGTCTGCTGTCCCAGACGTTAATCGTGCATATGATCCGTACCCGCCGGGTGCCGTTTATCCAGAGCCGCGCTGCATGGCCGTTACTGGTGATGACGCTGGTGATTATGGTGGCCGGTATTGCGTTGCCGTTCTCGCCGCTGGCGCCCTGGCTGCAACTCCAGGCGCTGCCGTTGAGCTACTTCCCATGGCTGGCGGGGATCCTGTTGGGGTATATGACGCTCACCCAAATGGTGAAAGGGTTTTATGTCCGCCGGTATGGATGGCAGTAAGATTGGTTTAAGATAATGACGGCGCGGAATTCGCTATGCTATTTCCAGCATAACGCGTTTCGCGCCGATATTTATTTATCGATTAAGACCAGATTATTTTAGCCCAACCTTAATGGAGCTTGCCGAATCATTAAGCCAGGACACATCGCCATCCAGATTATAAATACGTGCATGGTCAATGACGCCGGTCCCTTCAAATGCGGAAACGCCACCAGCATAGTAATTATCCTGATACAGGTAAGCATATTCATTGCCAAAAACCAGTAAAGACGATGTTCTGTCGTTATGCTCAGGGCCAAAGTTCTGGTCGTCAGCATAGAAATAGGTCAAATAGGCGCCGCCATTAAAGTTCTCGTACAAAATAACCGGTTCATCACCGTAGGCATCATACTTAAGCGTAAACTCAAAAAATGAGCACTGGCAGGTTTCATTGATATTATCCACAAGCTTAAAGGAATAGCATTGATCGTTCATATTGATACCGTCCCAGGAAAACGCGGTATGAATATTGCCCGGAAACGCGCCGATGGTTTGGCTAAAATCAACCGTGAGCGGGATGGAGGAACCATTGCCGATGGTGAGTGTTTTGCCGGTATAATTCGCGCCGCTGTACATCACAACCTTAGTTTGAGGCGGTAAGGAAACAGATGAGAACATATTTTCCAAACCCATCGCTGACAGATCAGACTGATCCTGTGTAAAAGAATAAGATGCACCCGTCCCGGCCGCATTAACATAAAAAACAACCGCGTCAGAAATATCATTCACTTGCTGTGTGGTATTTTTCATAAAATAGTCTCCAGTCAATTTTAAATAATGTCAGATTTATTACTCCCCACGCCATGTGGGGGAGTGCTGATATTTTGCTGTTTATTATCTTCAGGAGATTTTATTTTTTATAAATACACTGCCTCAATTTTATCGTTTAATGTGTCAGCCTCTTATTAATGCTTTCCACGTGCCTCACCGATGTGCGGAATAATACGTTCACTACCTGAGTAGAACAGAATTCATCTGGGCAGAAACCTGTTGTTGAGCCTGAGCAGGTAAACAACACATGACAACGCCACGATGCGTTAATAGCGGTTTGTTAACGAGCCGGAATAATCGACGACAACAAAAAAGCCAGTCAGAAGACTGGCTTTATGAGTTTCACCTGCTGATAACTCAGCGACGAACCGCAATGGCTTCGATTTCAATCTTCACGTCTTTCGGCAAACGGGCCACTTCCACACAGGAACGTGCCGGGAAGGTGGCGTTATGTTCGGTAAAGAACGCTTCGTAAGTGGCGTTTACCGTGGCGAAATCGTTGAGATCTTTCACGAAAACGGTGGTTTTCACGATATCACCCACGGTGAGGCCTGCGGCTTCGACAATCGCCTTCACGTTTTGCAGTGACTGGCGCGCTTGAGCGGAAACATCGTCAGACACCGCGCCGGTTTTCGGATCGACGGGGATCTGACCGGAGGTGATAATCATACTGCCAAGATCGACGCCCTGAACGTATGGGCCAATAGCTGCGGGTGCATTCTCCGTCGCGATAGTGCGGGACATAGTTTCTCCTGAAATTGTCAGCGGTAAGAGAGCACAGTATAACCCGGCGTACCCGAAGGTACAGGGCTGTAATAGTGGTCTGACGCGTTAGCCGTTTGCCAGCACCACATGATGCGAAAACTCTTTCTCACAGTATTTGCACTTCAGAGCGATATCCTCAGCGCGCTTTTTAACGCCAAAGCTGGATGCCACCGGTTCAGCGCGGCTGATGCAGTTGCTGTTCGGGCAAACCAGCACGTTTTCGATACGCCCTGGCAGACTTGGGCGGCTTTTGCCCACCACTTCATAATTATCGATACGGTTTACCGTGGCCTGCGGCGCGTACAGCGCCAGTTGATTGACCTGCTCGTCGGTTAGGAATGTATTTTCAATCTTAATCAAATCTTTGCGGCCCATTTCGCCGGAGGGCAGATTCAGGCCGATAGTAATGCGCTGGTCGGTCTCGGTCAGCTTGAACAGCGTAAGAAGCTTGAAGCCAACCTGGGCCGGGATGTGGTCGATAACGGTGCCACGGCTGATGGCTTCTACCTGGAGTTTATTATCGTGTGTCATGTTCATCTCCTTCTTACAGCGCTAAATCGCGATTGAGAACCAGCGCCAGCAGAGCCTGGCGTGCGAAAATGCCGTTGCCGGCCTGCTGGAAATACCAGGCGTGGGGGGTTTTATCCACATCGGTGGTGATTTCATCAATGCGCGGCAGCGGATGCAGGACTTTCATATTGCTGCGTGCGCCGTTGAGGTCGGCGGCGCGCAGAACAAATTGCGCTTTTACGTTGGCGTATTCCGACGGGTCGAGACGCTCTTTCTGTACGCGCGTCATATAAAGAATATCCACCTCGCGCACCACATCGTCGATGGCGTCATGCAGGCTCCAGGCAATGCCTTTTTCGTCCAGCATATCGAGAATGTACTGCGGCATGGCGAGCGCTTCCGGAGCGATAAAATAGAAGTGATTGCCGTTAAATTTCGCCAGCGCCTGCGCCAGAGAGTGCACTGTGCGGCCATATTTCAGGTCGCCGACCATAGCGATGTTGAGATTTTCCAGACGCCCCTGGGTTTCCTGAATGGTAAACAAATCCAGTAGCGTTTGGGTCGGATGCTGGTTTGCGCCGTCGCCTGCGTTCAGTACCGGAATACCGCCGGAAAATTCGGTCGCGAGGCGCGCCGCGCCTTCCTGCGGATGACGCATCACAATCGCATCCACATAGGTGCTGATAACCGAAATGGTGTCCGCCAGGGTCTCGCCCTTTTTGCCCAGCGATGTGTTGCTACTGTCGGAGAAGCCCACTACCGACGCGCCAAGGCGATGGATGGAGGTTTCAAAGGAGAGGCGGGTACGGGTCGAGGCTTCAAAGAAGCAACTGGCCACCACTTTATGCTTCAACAATTCGGGCTGTGGATTCGCCTTCAGGCGCGCGGCGGTCGCCAGCACCAGTTCCAGTTCTTCACGGTCCAGATCGTTAATGGAAATAATGTGCTTTTGATAGAGCGGATTAGCCATGACTCTCTCCTTTTTCGAACGGCAGGCAAACGCCGGGCAAAAAAAAACCCCTCATTGAGGGGTTTTTTCATGGGATAACGGAAAGAAAAACGGGACTGCGACGCCAGCTTTAAGGCGTTGTGTCAGGACTGATTGTCGAACTCGCAGAACCATGCTTCCTCCCGGCAAATTGTCCCGGATTATACTCAGGCAAGATGGCATATCAAGTGGAGAATGCACATTTTTACATTGGAAAGCGGTTGCGTTGCATGTATAGTCATCTTTTGTGAATAAAAATTTTCTATTCTGACGTGTTCGCTTAACGCCATGAATCAAAGGACAGGGTGAATATCGCAGCGGCGACGCGTTAATGGCGCGATAAATATGCGCTAAAGCAGGTTTTTGCCAGAAAGCGGTGGTAGCGTAGCGCAATTCCTCGTATAAATCAGAAAATGAAACAGTGTTTTATATAAGGAGCATCCCGTGATTATTGGCAACATCCACCATCTCCAGCCCTGGCTGCCCGCTGAACTGCGTCAGGCTATTGAGCACATCAAACAGCACGTCACCCCGGAGACGCCGCTGGGTAAACACGATATCGACGGCAATAACCTGTTCTTCCTGGTTTCCGAAGATGAAACCCAGCCGCTGGCGGAGCGTCGCGCGGAGTACCACGCCCGTTATCTGGATATCCAGATCGTGATGCGCGGTGTGGAAGGCATGACCTTCAGCTGCCTGCCCGCAGGCGAACCGGACACCGACTGGCTGGCGGATAAAGACATCGCATTCCTGCCGGAAGGCGGACAGGAAAAAACCGTGGTGTTGCAGGAAGGGGATTTTGTGGTGTTTTATCCGGGCGAAGTCCACAAGCCGCTGTGCGCGGTTGGCGAGAATGCCAAAGTGCGCAAAGTTGTGGTGAAAATGCTGGTTGCGTAACACCCACCGTAAAGAAAAACGGCCCTTTTCAGGGCCGTTTGCGTTATGGCGCTAAGGTCGCCACCATGACCGCTTTAATAGTGTGCATGCGGTTTTCAGCCTGATCGAACACGATGCTGTTCGGCGATTCAAACACCTCATCGGTGACTTCCATTCCGCCGTGCAGACCGTACTGTTCCGCCATCTGCTTACCGAGCACCGTTTCATCATCATGAAACGCCGGGAGACAGTGCAGGAATTTGACCTGCGGGTTGCCGGTCAGCGCCATCATTTTGCTGTTGACCTGATAATCACGCAGCAGCGCAATCCGTTCCGCCCATTTCTCTTTGGCTTCGCCCATAGAAACCCACACGTCGGTATAGATAAAGTCAGCGCCTTTTACGCCAGCGGCAATATCTTCCGTCAGGGTGATCCTGCCGCCAGTCTGCGCCGCCATCGCCTGACACTCTTCCACCAGCGCCGTTTCCGGCCAGCAGGCTTTCGGTGCCACCAGACGCAGATCCAGGCCGGTTAGCGCGGCGGCTTCCAGCATGGAATTACCCATGTTGTTGCGTGCGTCGCCGGCATACACCAGCGTCATCTCGTTAAAGGATTTCCCCAGCAGATGCTCGCGCATGGTCAGTAAATCCGCCAGCAGCTGCGTGGGATGAAATTCATTGGTGAGCCCGTTCCAGACCGGTACGCCTGCGTATTGTGCCAGGGTTTCCACCACTTCCTGGCCGTGCCCGCGGTACTGAATGCCGTCATACATCCGGCCCAGCACGCGGGCGGTGTCTTTAATTGATTCTTTATGCCCAATCTGGCTGCCGCTCGGGCCGAGATACGTCACGCGAGCGCCCTGGTCGTAAGCGGCAACTTCGAAAGAGCATCGTGTACGGGTCGAGTCTTTTTCGAAGATGAGCGCGATGTTTTTACCAGTAAGCTTTTGAACTTCTTTGCCATTTTTTTTGTCGCTTTTCAGCGTTGCGGCAAGATCGAGCAATGCAGTGATTTGTGCAGGAGTAAAATCTAATAATTTCAGAAAGTGTTGTTGATAAAAAGCCGACATAGTTCCCTCACCTGGCTGAAGCCACTTATTGAATTAAAATTCAATTTATATGTATGAATATTCATTTGCAACCCCGAAGAATAAAACTTTTACCGGAAAGGTGGAGGCAATCACTGGGGTATGTGAAAATAGTAAGACTCTGCCAACACATTGAGGAACGACCCATGGCAAACCCGGAACTACTGGAAGAACAACGCGAAGAAACGCGTCTTATCATTGAAGAGTTGCTGGAGGATGGCAGCGATCCGGATGCGCTGTATACCATCGAACATCACCTCTCGGCAGACGACTTTGAAACCCTGGAAAAAGCCGCCGTTGAAGCTTTCAAAATGGGTTACGAAGTGACCGACCCGGAAGAGCTGGAACTGGAAGAAGGCGAAACCGTTATCTGCTGCGATGTGCTGAGCGAATGCGCGCTTAATGCCGAACTGATTGACGCGCAGGTGGAGCAACTGCTGAATCTGGCTGAGAAATTTGACGTCGATTACGACGGGTGGGGCACCTATTTCGAAGATCCTAACGGCGAAGAGGGTGAAGAAGGCGACGAAGACGATTACATGGATGACGACGACGACGGCGTCCGTCACTAATATCGCGCGGCGGCAGCGTCAGGCTGCCGCCCTGAAGGATTGTGAATGAACACCTCTGCATTACTCGAACCCGTACACCAGTTTCTCCATTGCTCTACCCCCGACGCCTGGATCCAAAAAGCCCGCCTGCCGGAAAACCTTCCGCTGTTACTTACTGACCATATGATTTGCGAACTGAAAGCGGCCCAGACCGCGATGCTGTTGATTCGTAAATACGTGGCGGACAAATCCGGCTCGGCGATGCTGCTCGACTGGCTTCGTCCATACGAAACCTACGCGTTTTATAACGGCCCGGAAGTGGATTTTGTGGCGTTGCAAAAGCGCGTCAGCAAAAGCGAGATGCCGAAAACCGACGATCCCTGGGGCCAGGCGTTAATCGACAGTATGGTGCTGTTGATTAAAGAAGAGCTGCATCATTTCTGGCAGGTGCGGGAAATGATGGCGGCGCGTGATATTCCCTATGTCAAAATCACCGCCAGCCGCTATGCCAAAGGGCTGTTGCGCGCCATTCGCACTCATGAACCCGCCATGCTTATCGATAAGCTGATTTGCGGCGCGTACATTGAAGCGCGTTCGTGCGAACGCTTTGCCGCGCTGGCGCCGTATCTCGACGATGAGCTGCAAAAATTTTATCTCTCGCTGCTGCGCTCTGAAGCACGGCATTATCAGGACTACCTTTCGCTGGCCCAGCAGATTTCGCCGGAAGATATCGCGCCGCGGGTGCGCTATCTGGGTGAGGTGGAAGCCGATCTTATCCGGTCGCCCGATCCCGAGTTTCGATTCCACAGCGGTATTCCTGACTCACTCTCCTAAAATTGGTGGTAGCGCCGCCTGAAAGGATGACAAATCCTGCTGGGGTGGTAAAAAGAGTGCTTTCAATACATCAGGGAAATTTATGAACTGGACGCATGTCATTCTTGCTGGCTATGTTGGTGCGGTGATCGCCATCGTCGTCGGCGTATTTCGTAAAAAAGGTTGGATCGGTAAAACCAGCGCCGTGGTTATCGCGCTGCTGGCCATCGCGGTGTGGAATATCATTGACGTCAAATACCTGATTCCCCGCGATAACGCTGCGTCGCAAATGACCGAAGCGGAAAAATTCGATCAGGCCATGGAAAAGCTGCCGCTGTATCAGGTGATCCGCGAGCAGGAACCGGAAACCTGGCGACGCGTCCGCGAGCAGGCGCTGTCGATGCAAAAGGCGGGTGAATCAGAGCAGAACATTATCGACGCCATCCAGCCGCAAATTCTGACTATCCAGATGTCGCGTTTGCAAACCGCTCCGGATGCCAACGTCGTCGCGTTTATGCAGGCCAACATGGAGCAAACGGCCCAAATCCAGAAACAGAGCGACGACGCCTGTTTCCGCTTCCTGTTTCCGGGCGTTAAAGGCGGGATCAACGCCGCGAAACTGTTACCGGCTGAAGTGACCCAACATCGGCTGGAGGTGGATGCGGAAATGATGCGCGCGGCGTTTGGTCCCAATAAGCATCAGGTTACGCCGCAGGAGCGTCAGCAGGCCGTACAGGATGTGCAACCTGTCGTTCAGAAGCTGATGAAGCAGTATGGCCAGGATATCGCGCTCATGAACGATCCCCGCAAAGCCATCGGCAAAGAAGGCGTGGTCTGCAACATTACTCAGGATTTATGGCGTGATGTTCTGCAGATGCCCACGAACAAAGCCGCAGGCATCATTCGTTATTCGGTTAGCGCTGAACAATAACTTCCCCGTAGCGGTATCTTATTGCCGCGCCGTCGCTACCAGAATGAAAGGTAGCGACGGGCATGACCCGGCAGGAAAGGGTGACATTACAGGCTTTTGAGCATCCGCACTTCGCAGTCCACATGACCGGTGCAGCCGAGCGGCTCGCTGACAGGTGTAAATCCCAGGTGTTCATACAGCGCGATCGCTTCTTTCAGAAAGGCGGTCGTTTCCAGATAGCAGCGCGTGAAGCCCTGATCTTTGGCAAATTTCATGGCGGTCAGCGCCAGCTTCTTGGCCTGGCCCTGGCCGCGCGCCTCGGGCAGAAAATACATCTTTTGCAGCTCGCAGATATCCGGTTCGCTACAGGACAAGGGCGCAACGCCGCCGCCGCCCACCACTTTCCCGTCTCGTTCTACAACCCAGTAGGCATGCCCCGGCTGGCTGTAAAGCTCATATAAACTGTCCAGATTGGGATCGGCCACGGTATAGCCTTTATCGGCGGTAAGGCCGTACTCGGCGGAAACGGTCCGAATGACGCTGGCAATGGCAGAATTATCCCCGGCAGTCAGCGGGCGCATAGTTAATTGAACAGGCGTTGCAACACTCATAGCGGTCTTATTTGTTATTGAACACACAGGTGCAGTTAATAGCACTCCGTGTATCAGGGTGCAAGCGAGGATCTTTCAGGGTGCTTTTTAAGCGATAAAAAAAGGCCGGTTTCCCGGCCTTTTTACTGCAAGAGACAGTTACAGCGCAGCAATCACGCCTTGCTGTTCGATCAGTGTCGCTTTAGCGTCATGGAACGCCTGCAGACGTTCACGCTCTTTGGCGACGACCGCTTCCGGCGCGCGGGCCACAAAGCCTTCGTTGCCGAGCTTGCTTTCGATCTTGCCGATTTCGATCTCAACTTTTTCCACTTCTTTAGCCAGACGCGCCAGCTCAGCGGATTTATCGATAAGACCCGCCATCGGGATCAGTAGCTCTGCGCCGTCAATGATTTTCGTCACCGATACCGGGCCTTTGTCGCCGTCATCCAGCAGGGTAATGCTTTGCAGACGCGCCAGGTTCAGCAGGAAGCTGCGGTTGTCATTCACGCGGCGCTGCGCATCGGCGCTGGCACCGCGCAGCAGCACTTCCAGCGGTTTGCTCGGGGCAATATTCATTTCTGCACGAATATTACGCACCGCGACAATCGCCTGCTTCAGCCACTCGGTATCGTTACGTGCCGCGTCGTCATCCAGCGCAGCATCATAGGCCGGGAACGGTTGCAGCATGATGGTATCGGCGTCGATGCCTTTCAGCACTTTCACGCGCTGCCAGATGGTTTCGGTGATAAACGGAATGATCGGATGCGCCAGGCGCAGCAGACCTTCCAGGACGGTCACCAGCGTATTGCGGGTGCCGCGCAGTTCCGCTTCTGAACCCCCGTTCATCACAGGCTTGGTGAGTTCCAGATACCAGTCGCAGAACTGGTTCCAGGTGAACTCATACAGAATGCCTGCTGCAATATCGAAGCGGTAGCTGTCCAGCGCTTCACGGTAGGCTTTCACGGTGCGGTTGAATTCCGCCAGGATCCAGCGATCCGCCAGAGAAAGCACTTTCTCGCCGCCGTTGAAGCCGCAGTCCTGATCTTCTGTGTTCATCAGCACAAAGCGGCTGGCGTTCCACAGCTTGTTACAGAAGTTACGGTAGCCTTCAAGACGCTTCATATCCCAGTTGATGTCGCGACCGGTCGAAGCCAGCGCCGCCAGGGTAAAGCGCAGGGCGTCGGTGCCGTGCGGCTCAATGCCGTTCGGGAATTGCTTCTCGGTACGCTTGCGGATTTTCTCCGCCAGCTGCGGCTGCATCATGTTGCCGGTGCGTTTTTCCAGCAGCTCTTCCAGCGTAATACCGTCAACCATATCCAGCGGGTCAATCACGTTGCCCTTGGATTTGGACATCTTCTGGCCTTCGTCATCACGAATCAGACCGGTCATGTAGACGGTATGGAACGGCACCTGCGGCTTGCCGTCTTCATCTTTGATGAAGTGCATGGTCATCATGATCATGCGGGCAATCCAGAAGAAGATAATGTCGAAGCCGGAAACCATCACACTGGTCGGGTGGAACTGACGCAGCGCGTCGGTGTTTTCCGGCCAGCCGAGAGTCGAGAACGTCCACAGCGCGGAGGAGAACCAGGTGTCCAGCACGTCTTCGTCCTGACGCAGCGCCACGTCGGCGCCCAGGTTGTTCTCCTGGCGCACTTCGTCTTCACTGCGGCCCACGTAGACGTTGCCGTTGTTGTCATACCATGCCGGAATACGGTGACCCCACCACAGCTGACGAGAGATACACCAGTCCTGAATATCGCGCATCCAGGAGAAGTACATGTTTTCATACTGCTTCGGCACGAACTGGATGCTGCCGTTTTCAACCGCTTCTACCGCCGGTTTCGCCAGCACATCGGCACGCACGTACCACTGGTCGGTCAGCATCGGTTCGATCACCACGCCGCCACGGTCGCCATAAGGGACGGTCAGGTCGTGCGGTTTAATCTCTTCCAGCAGACCCAGGGCATCAATAGCGGCAACCACAGCTTTACGCGCAGCAAAACGCTCCAGCTTCTGGAACTCAGCCGGGATCGCGTTTGAGTAAACGTCAGATTCGTTGCCTTTGGTGTCATACACTTCTGCGCTTTCACGGATATCGCCGTCAAAGGTCAGAATATTGATCATCGGAAGCTGATGGCGACGGCCGACTTCATAGTCATTGAAGTCATGCGCCGGGGTGATTTTCACGCAGCCGGTGCCTTTCTCCATATCGGCGTGTTCGTCACCGACAATCGGAATGCGGCGGTTCACCAGCGGCAGCACCACGAATTTGCCGATCAGATCTTTGTAACGCGGATCTTCCGGGTTTACCGCCACGCCGGTATCGCCCAGCAGAGTTTCCGGACGGGTAGTAGCGACTACCAGATAATCTTTACCGTCAGCGGTTTTTGCACCGTCGGCCAGCGGATAGCGGATATGCCACATAGAGCCTTTAGACTCACGGTTTTCCACTTCCAGATCGGAAATCGCAGTGCGCAGTTTCGGGTCCCAGTTTACCAGGCGCTTGCCGCGGTAAATCAGGTCTTCCTTATACAGGCGTACAAAGACTTCTTTCACCGCGTTAGACAGGCCTTCGTCCATGGTGAAGCGTTCACGCTCCCAGTCCACAGAGTTGCCGAGACGGCGCATCTGACGGGTAATGGTGCCGCCGGATTCCGCTTTCCACTGCCAGATTTTATCGATAAACGCTTCGCGACCGTAATCGTGACGGGTTTTACCTTCTTCGGCGGCGATTTTACGCTCCACCACCATCTGGGTGGCGATGCCGGCGTGGTCGGTGCCTGCCTGCCACAGGGTGTTTTTACCCTGCATGCGCTGATAGCGGATCATGGTATCCATGATGGTTTGCTGGAAGGCGTGACCCATATGCAAACTGCCGGTGACGTTCGGCGGCGGGATCATGATGCAGAAGCTTTCCTGGCTTTCGTCGCCATTGGGTTTAAAGTAGCCCTGCTGTTCCCAGTGCTCGTATAGCGGCTGTTCGATATCTTGCGGGTTATATGTCTTTTCCATTTCTGCTATGTCTTTGCGGCGCCGTAGGTGGCCGTGGTCAAGTGGAAACCAGCCACGCGATAGGCTTTATAGCGTTCGCGAGCCAGTTGTTTCTGGGTTTCTTCGTAAGGTACGAAGTCTATCACTTCCGGGAAAGCGGTGGCAAAATCTGCAAACCCCGGCAGCAGGCTTATCAGCACGTCGCGCGCGCTGCTGCCACGTTTTTGCGGCCAGGCCAACTCCACCGGCGCCCCGGCGCGCGGCCCTTCGCCTGCCAGATTGTGCGGGACAAAACTGTCCGGATCCCGCGCCCAAAGCGCCTCGTCAAGGCGAATCGCCTGGGCTTCGTTTTCACAGGCAATCAGAAGACGTTTACCCGCCCGCCAGCGTTCTGCGGCAATCTCGCACACCAGTTGCTCGACGGCGTTCAGGCCATCCTGATGGGTGTCATTGTCCAGCAGATAGAAGGTTGCACTCTTCATAATATGGGGCTTCTTGTGATGACGTTAAACGCACAGCCCGGTAAAGACCGGGCTGTGACAGGACGATGATTGCTCGTCGTTACTCTTCGCCAGTAAACCCGGCGCGGTTCAGAAGGAACTGCGCCAGCAACGCGACCGGACGCCCGGTTGCGCCTTTGGCTTTACCGGAGCGCCAGGCCGTGCCGGCGATATCCAGATGCGCCCAGTTATATTTACGGGTAAAGCGCGACAGGAAGCATCCGGCGGTAATAGCGCCGCCAGGACGACCGCCGATGTTGGCCATATCCGCAAAATTAGAATCGAGCTGCTCGTAATACTCATCGCTCAGCGGCAGGCGCCAGGCACGGTCACCGGCCTGTTCCGACGCGCCGATCAGCTCATGGGCCAGCGGATTGTGGTTCGACATTAAGCCAGTGATATGGTGACCCAGCGCAATCACGCACGCGCCGGTCAGGGTTGCCACATCGATAACCACTTCCGGCTCAAAACGCTCGACGTAGGTCAGCACATCGCACAGCACCAGACGGCCTTCCGCATCGGTATTCAGGACTTCCACGGTTTGCCCGGACATGGTGGTGAGCACATCGCCAGGACGATAAGCGCGGCCACCCGGCATATTTTCGCAGCCTGCCAGCACGCCAATCACGTTAAGGGGCAGTTGAAGCTCTGCGACCATACGCATCACGCCATAAACCGCCGCCGCGCCGCACATGTCGTACTTCATCTCATCCATGCCTTCGGATGGCTTAATGGAAATACCGCCGGAGTCGAAGGTCAATCCTTTACCCACCAGCACGATAGGACGGGCATCCGGCACGGCGCTGCCTTTATATTCCATAACCGACATTAGCGATTCGTTTTGCGAACCCGCGCCAACCGCCAGATAGGAGTGCATGCCGAGTTCTTTCATCTGCTGTTCGCCAATCACGCGGGTCACCACGTTTTTGCTGAACGAGTCGGCCAGCTGGCGCGCCTGGGAGGCGAGATACGCCGCGTTACAGATATTCGGCGGCATATTGCCTAAATCTTTCGCAGCCTTGATGCCGGAAGCAATTGCCAGACCGTGCTGAATGGCCCGCTCGCCGCTGGTCAGTTCACGGCGCGTCGGCACGTTGAAGACCATTTTACGCAGTGGGCGGCGCGGTTCGCTTTTATTGGTTTTTAGCTGGTCAAAGGAGTAGAGCGACTCTTTCGCCGTTTCTACTGCCTGGCGCACTTTCCAGTAAGTATTGCGCCCTTTAACGTGCAGTTCGGTCAAAAAGCAGACTGCTTCCATCGAACCGGTATCATTCAGGGTGTTAATCGTTTTCTGAATAACCTGCTTGTACTGGCGCTCATCCAGTTCACGCTCTTTACCGCAGCCAATCAGCAAAATACGTTCAGAAAGCACATTCGGAACGTGATGAAGCAAAAGGGTTTGGCCTGGCTTGCCCTCCAGTTCACCGCGACGCAGCAGTGCGCTGATATAGCCGTCGCTGATTTTGTCCAGCTGTTCGGCTATCGGGGAGAGGCGGCGCGGCTCGAAAACACCGACAACAATGCAGGCACTCCGCTGCTTCTCGGGGCTGCCGCTTTTTACACTGAACTCCATGCACTACGCTCCTGAATCTTAAAGACAACAACGGCGGCTACGGATAGAATTGGACGCTTTCGTAACGCTTGCTCCGTTGTTGCGATGACTTTCGTGTTAATCTTAACGAATGTTGTTACGGTTTCGGCGCGTCAACATCTTAAGGACTCACCGCTGAGTTTACATATCTTAGCGATCTTTTCGACGACTCAAGAGAATAAATGACGTTTAAGCCATGAAACAAGCGATTTTCCTGCAAAAAGACTCGTATTCACAGGCGTATTTAATGTGATAATCATAAGATATCTGGTCCGGGAGACGCTCAAAAGCCAACTGGCGATACTGTTCATCCTGCTGCTGATCTTCTTTTGCCAGAAGCTCGTCAGGATTTTGGGTGCGGCAGTCGATGGTGAGATCCCGACAAATCTGGTCCTTTCTTTACTGGGTTTAGGTGTGCCTGCTATGGCGCAACTCATACTCCCGCTGAGTCTGTTCCTCGCGCTGTTAATGACGCTTGGCAAACTCTACACCGAGAGTGAAATCACGGTGATGCACGCCTGTGGCTTGAGTAAAGCCGTGTTGGTAAAAGCCGCCATGATCCTGGCGTTGTTTACCGGCATTGTGGCGACGGTCAATGTGATGTGGGCCAGCCCCTGGTCGTCCCGGCATCAGGATGAAGTGCTGGCTGAGGCCAAAGCGAACCCCGGCATGGCCGCGCTGGCGCAGGGCCAGTTCCAGCAGGCCAGCGATGGCAACGCGGTCCTGTTTATCGAAAGTGTCAGTGGCAGCAAGTTCAATGACGTGTTCCTGGCGCAACTTCGGCCTAAAGGCAACGCTCGTCCCTCTGTGGTGGTGGCAGATTCCGGCGAACTGTCGCAACGCAAAGACGGTGCGCAGGTCGTGACCCTGAATCAGGGCACGCGTTTTGAAGGCACCGCGATGCTGCGCGATTTCCGTATTACGGATTTCAAAGACTACAAAGCAGTGATTGGTCATCAGGCGGTTGCGCTGGATCCTGAGGATTCCGAACAGATGAGCATGCGGGGGCTGTGGGAATCCGACAAGCCACAGGCCCGTGCGGAATTCCACTGGCGTCTGACGCTGATTTTCGCCGTGGTGGTTATGGCGTTGATGGTTGTGCCGCTCAGCGTGGTTAACCCGCGCCAGGGCCGCGTGCTTTCGATGCTGCCCGCCATGCTGCTGTACTTAATCTTCTTCTTGCTGCAAACGTCGCTGCGTTCTAACGGCGCAAAAGGCAAGCTCGATCCCATGGTGTGGATGTGGGCGGTAAACCTGGCGTATCTGGCGTTAGCGATTGGCCTGAACCTGTGGGATACGGTGCCGATGCGTAAATTCCGCAGCCGTTTTTCTCGCCGAGGAGTGGTGAATGCCGGGATTTAGCGTACTTGACCGATATATCGGTAAAACAATTTTAAACACCATCATGATGACGCTGTTCATGCTGGTGTCGCTTTCAGGCGTCATAAAATTTGTCGATCAGCTTAAAAAAACCGGCGAGGGCAGCTACTCGGCGGCCGGCGCTGGTATGTATACCCTGCTGAGCGCGCCGAAAGATATCCAGATTTTCTTCCCAATGGCGGCGTTGCTTGGCGCGCTGCTCGGGCTGGGTATGCTGGCTCAGCGCAGCGAGCTGGTGGTGATGCAGGCGTCCGGGTATACCCGTATGCAGGTCGCGCTTTCGGTAATGAAAACCGCGATTCCTCTGGTGCTGCTGACCATGGCGATTGGCGAATGGGTAGCTCCGCAAGGCGAACAGATGGCGCGTAATTACCGTGCGCAGATGATGTATGGCGGTTCGTTGTTATCCACCCAGCAAGGCCTTTGGGCGAAGGATGGCAATAATTTCGTCTACATCGAACGCGTTAAGGGTGATAACGAGCTGGGCGGCATCAGCATTTATGCCTTCAACGACCAGCGCCGCCTGCAGACGGTACGTTACGCCGCGACGGCCACGTTTGACCCTGAGCACCGCGTCTGGCGGTTGTCCCAGGTGGATGAATCCAATCTCACCGACGGCAAGCAAATCACGGGAACTCAAACCGTGACCGGCACCTGGAAAACCAACCTCACGCCGGACAAGCTGGGCGTGGTGGCGCTGGATCCGGAAGCGTTATCCATCACTGGTCTGCGTGATTACGTCAACTACCTGAAGTCCAGCGGCCAGGATGCCAGCCGTTATCAGCTCAACATGTGGAGTAAAATATTCCAGCCGCTTTCCGTGGCGGTCATGATGCTGATGGCGCTGTCGTTTATTTTCGGCCCGTTGCGAAGCGTACCGATGGGCGTACGGGTCGTGACCGGGATTAGCTTCGGCTTTCTGTTTTACGTGCTCGACCAGATATTCGGGCCGTTAAGCCTGGTGTACAACATCCCGCCGATTATGGGGGCGTTGTTGCCAAGCGCCAGCTTCTTCCTGATAAGCCTGTGGCTACTGATTCGTAAGTCTTAATAAAGGAGGGTGCGCAGGCACCCTCTCTGTTTTCTGCCTGACTTCGCACAGGCATGTAGCGTTAGCGCTTCCTTCCACCCAAAATATGTCCCGGCACACTACGTAAAATCTGTCGGGTCACCTGACGTACCGCGCTTTTTGCCATTATTTGCACCACGCCGCCGCGATCGTCGTCCCTGATTGCCCTCATCGGGAGCGGATTCAGCGTCACGCCGTTGTTCTGGCGATAAGTCACGGTGCAATCATGCAGATTTTTCTTGTGAGCATTTCGCTTCAAGGATAAGGACACCGCCGCGAAAGAACATCAGTAAAATGCTGACTTTGCGGCATATCACGCATCACCGACTATGCTTTGCATACGGTTTACTTAATTTTTGGAAAACATGTCCAGATTCTTTTTTAACGAGCGTAAACAGCTGGTCAATGATGCGATTGAGGGTGTTATTCTTGCCGCTCAACATCGCAACCTGACGCGCCTTGATATTGACCCGGCAATCCGCGTCGTGGTGCGCAGCGACTGGGACAAAAGCAAAGTTGCGGTGATTTCCGGCGGCGGAGCTGGCCATGAACCCGCGCACGTAGGGTTTGTGGGCAAAGGGATGTTAACCGCCGCGGTATGCGGCGACCTGTTCGCCTCGCCGAGCGTGGATGCGGTACTCAATGCGATTGTCGCGGTGACCGGCGATCGCGGTTGCCTGCTTATCGTCAAAAACTACACCGGTGACCGCCTGAACTTCGGCCTGGCGGCAGAGAAAGCCAAGCGCCACGGCCTGAAAGTCGAAATGGTGATTGTGGCGGATGATATTGCCCTTCCGGACAACAAACAGCCGCGCGGCATTGCAGGCACTGCGCTGGTGCATAAAATTGCCGGGTTCGCGGCAGAGCAGGGGAAAACGCTGAGCGAGGTGCGCGAACTTGCCCATGCTGCCAGCGAGCGCGTCTGGAGCCTGGGTGTGGCGATGCAGACCTGTAATCTGCCGGGCAGCGAAGAAGAGAACCGCATCCAGCCGGGTAAAATCGAGCTGGGGCTGGGGATCCACGGCGAGCCGGGCGCCAGCATTGTTGATACCCATAATAGCCGCGAAATTGTGGCGCAACTGGTTGATGCACTCCATCAAAAAACCGGTCCGGACGCCCGTCTGGCGGTGATGATCAATAACCTGGGTGGCGTATCGGCGCTTGAGATGGCGCTGCTGACCAAAGAGCTCGCCCACTCGCGGCTTAGCAAACAGATTGATTACCTGATTGGCCCGGCTGCGCTGGTAAGCGCGCTGGATATGAAGGGTTTCTCGCTATCGGCTATCACGCTGGATGAGACGTTTGAAAAGGCGTTAAAAGCCAGCGTTGAGACGGCGGGCTGGCAGTCGCCCGTGCCGTTCCGCGAGGTTAAAGCTCAGCCGCATAACCCGATTTACAACCGTATGGACGTTACGCCCAGCGAGAACGCAGCCGCGAAACAGATTGTCATGACGGTGACAGAGACGTTAATTAGCCTTGAGAACCGGCTGAACGCGCTGGATGCCAAAGTGGGCGATGGCGATACCGGCTCGACTTTTGCCGAAGGCGCACGCGACATCAAAAACCAGCTCGATGCCGGGCAGTTACCGCTTAACGATACCGGTGCGCTATTGCTGCTCATCGGCGAGCGGCTCGCTACTGTGATGGGCGGCTCAAGCGGCGTGCTGATGTCGATCTTCTTTACCGCCGCCGGGCAGAAGGTAGCGGAAGGGGAGCCACTGCCGCAGGCGTTGCAGGTGGGCTTGCAGCAGATGCAACGCTATGGCGGCGCGGACCTGGGTGACAGAACGCTGATTGATGCGTTGCAGCCAGCGCTGGACGTGCTGGCGGAACAGGGCTTAGAAGGCGCAGCCAGGGCGGCGAAACAGGGCGCGGATGACACGGCGCAAATCCACAAAGCCAACGCCGGACGCTCATCGTATGTAAATAGCGAGAACCTGAGCGGCGTACCCGATCCAGGTGCCGTTGCGGTCGCGGAAGTGTTTGGCGCACTGATTAAGCGGTAATACTGGCGATTCGGGTGCTGATTTTTTCAGCATCCGAATCACACCACAGGGGATAACTGTTGCGCGTGAAGCAGTTGCAGGTATAATCCACAACGTTTTCCGCATACCTCTTCAGTGCCGAAGTGGCGAAATCGGTAGACGCAGTTGATTCAAAATCAACCGTAGAAATACGTGCCGGTTCGAGTCCGGCCTTCGGCACCAACAGTATGTAAATAGACCTCAACTGAGGTCTTTTTTTATGCCTAAAATCCAGCATTTACCTACCTTTCTCGCTATATTAACTCTCTCAAGGTCAACCGACTTCAACGTACATCTACCAACATATGTTGGTATAGATTGAATCGCCACGGGTTTAACAGACACCTCAGAGTCATTTAAGATGGCTTAAAGA